>Ga0210391_10000122_pt1 | contig 93170 bp, 78 predicted proteins | sample IncBWC12OmetaG_FD_160573 | JGI IMG/M metagenome (GOLD analysis project Ga0210391, IMG submission 160573) | Forest soil microbial communities from Barre Woods Harvard Forest LTER site, Petersham, Massachusetts, United States - Inc-BW-C-12-O ...
CCGAGCATCGGCTGCACTCATTGCACGCGGGCGGTCGCTCCGGGAGAAGATGCGCGGGCCGGCCGCTGGGCTGGATTTGCAAAAACCGAATGCGGCTTACACTATTGGGCTTACTCGCACAAATGAAAACCGCAGAGGACGCGGAGGACGCGAAGGACATTAAGGTTGACGCTCGAGTCTTCGCAGGCACGCGATTCGTGGACGCCCTGCTTTCCTTGGCTTTCTTAGCGCTCTAAGCGGTTCGGGGTTGATTTCCTTGCTTCTACGTCCCGGCCGCGGCTGGTGAAAAGCGTATAATTTTTTACATCTATTGATATCAAACATTACGCTTGCTCCTATGCGAGACAGGCGTAATTTGCCCGGATCATGCTTTCACACCGCTTGAGTACAAGACAGAATCCTCATCCGTACTTCTGGAAGTTCTCTTTCCGGGAGTTCCCCTATGAGTGATCCGAAGCAGACAAATTCCAAGAATGATCCTGAGGATACCGGTGTTTCCCGGCGAGATTTTCTTAGAATTTCCGGAATTTCCGCAGCTGTTCCGCTGGTGGTCGGCCCCAAAGTTGTTCTCGCTGCCGGACGGGAGATTCCAGTACACGGGCCCGGGAAGGTCGAGATGGAATTCAGCATCAACGGTAAGGCTTACGAGTCGAGCCTTGAGCCGCGAGTGACTTTGCTGGATGCGCTTCGCGATGAGTTCCATATCACGGGCGCGAAGAGAGTCTGCGATCGTGGCGAATGCGGAGCCTGCACAGTCCTCATGAACGGCAAGCTGGTTTATGCGTGCTCCACGCTTGCAATCGACGGGCAGCGAAAAACTATTGTCACGGTTGAATCGCTGATGCAGGAGGGTAAGTTGCATCCGCTTCAGCAGGCTTTCGTCGAGAACGACGCGTCGCAGTGCGGTTTCTGCACTCCCGGATTTGTGTTGGCTTGCAAAGCGCTTCTCGACCGCACTCCGAATCCCGGCGCCGAAGAAATACGGCGGGGACTGAGCGGCAATCTCTGTCGCTGCGGTACTTACGACGGAATCCGCAAGGCCATTGCGCAGGCCGCGCGGGAGAAAGCGTGAAGATGCCGAAGTTTCCGGTGACGAACTATACCTGGCCGATCGCAGATCAAAGAACGTTGATTGGAAAACGAATCGCGCGGGTCGATGCCCCAGCGAAAGTCTCGGGACAAGCCAAGTACACGTACGACGCGGATCGTCTGGGAATGTTGTTTGGCAAAGTGTTGCGTTGCCCTTACGCGCACGCGAAGGTTGTCAGCATCGACACGAGCGCGGCCGAGAAGATGCCGGGAGTCAAAGCGGTTTACATCGTGCAGGGACCGGGGACGACCATTTATTGGGAAGGCGATGAAATCGTCGCCCTAGCCGCGGTCGACGAACCTACGGCGGAAGATGCGGCGCGCGCGGTCAAGGTGGAGTATCAGCAACTTCCTCATCTGGTGCGCGATGCGGAGCCGCCAAAAAGTGACGGCGAAGGCCAAGGACCGCTGAGCATGGATGACATCGACGACATGCTCGATAACCAGGCGCCGAGCGCGGAGATGGCCGACCAGATTCAGCGATACGGAATTACGCAAAAGCCAGATGAAGAAATGCTGCAAGCCTTGAAGGCGGACGGCGCGACCGAGGAGGTGCTTGACGCGATTCGCGCGGCTGCAGTGCATCCAGAGGCGGGGCAGCGGCCAAAATCGAATTATCAGAAGACTGTGGCGCAAATAGTCGGCGGGCCCGATACCGCTTTTGCGGAGGCGGATGTGGTTTCGGAAGGAATTTATGGCATGCCTCCGATTGCGCATTGCTGCATGGAAAGCCACGGTTCGATTTCCGAATGGACGGACGAGAACCATCTGTTGACGCACATTTCAACGCAGAATGTTTCGGGTATACCGGCACAAATGGCGGAACCGCTGGGGATTCCGGCGACGAATATTCGCGTGCACCAGGAGAATGTGGGGGGAGGATTCGGCAGCAAGTTCGCCCCCGACCGCTGGGGAATTTTCACGGCGCAGATCTCGAAGAAGGCCGGCGGAAAACCGGTACGTATCATGCTGGAGCGTGACGCCGAATTGAAGGTTGCCGGGGCTCGACCGTCTGCCTATGCGCGGGTAAAAGTAGCGGCAAAAAAGGACGGCAAGTTAGTCGCATGGGAGTCGGAGTCGTGGGGCAGCGGAGGCCCGGGCGGCGGCGGGATGCCGCCAATTCCTTATATCTTCAGCATTCCGAATCAGCGAAAAGAACATACGGCGATTCGCAACAACATCGGGCCGGCACGGGCATGGAGGGCGCCGAATCATCCTCAAGCTGCCGTGTTAACGATGTGTGCGCTGGACGATCTCGCGGCGAAGCTGGAGATGGATCCGGTGGAATTCTTCACAACAAATCTGGAGCTTATCAAGCCACGCCAGGAAATTTACCGCGAAGAGATTCCGATTGCGGCGGAATTAATGAACTGGAAGCAGAAATGGCACCGGCGACGGCCGAGCAGTGCGGGTGAGGTCGTTACCGGAGTGGGTTTGTCGATTCATACGTGGGGCGGACGCGGACATAACAGCGACTGCGATCTGACTATCCAACCCGACGGCTCGGTCGATCTTAAGATGGCTTCGCAGGATGTGGGCACGGGGATGAGCACCTGCATCCTTATTGTTGCGGCGGAAACGCTCGGAATTCCGATGGATGCAATTCATCTCAAAATTGGGGATACTGCGTTTCCGCCATCCGGCGGTTCAGGAGGGTCGACGACAATCGGCGGAGTTAGCTCTTCGACGCGTCGCGCGGCCGTGGATGCGCGAGATGCACTGTTTGCGAAAGTCGCGCCTGCTTTGCGCGCGCAGCCGGAAGACCTGGAGTGCGCCGGCGGGGCGGTGAGAGTGCGGGGCGATTCCACGCGCTCGCTCAGCTGGAAAGAGGCTTGTTCGAAACTTGGCGCCATGCCGCTTACGGTTCGCGGGCGGAATCCTGACAAGAGCAAGTCGCCCGATCTCACGAACAGCGGCGTCGGCGGCGTGCAGATGGCCGAGGTCGAGGTCGACACAGATACGGGAATCGTGAAAGTCAAGAAGATGGTCGCGGTGCAGGATTGCGGCCTGGTTATCGATCTCAAAACTGCGGAGAGCCAGGTTTACGGCGCGTTGACCATGGGCATCAGCTATTCGCTTTTTGAAGAAAAAGTGATGGATCCGACGACCGGGCGCATGTTGAACGCTAACATGGAGTTTTACCGGCTGGCTGGGTTTAACGATATTCCTGAGCTGGTCGTTCATATGATGACGGGAAAGGGCTATGACGAACGCGGAGTGATTGGGCTCGGCGAGCCTCCCGTGATTTCGCCCGGAGCGGCGATCTCGAATGCGGTCGCGAATGCGATTGGAGTTCGCGTGCCGTTTCTCCCGCTGACTCCCGATCGCGTGCTGGCGGCGCTGGAACAGAAGGCAGGGGCTTGATGCGGGCGTTTGAGCATGTAAGTCCAAACGATAAAGTGCAAGCGGTGGGCCTGCTGGCTTCGACGTGGGGCAAGACGGAAATACTAGCGGGCGGAACGGATTTGCTGGCGTTGATGAAAGATGACGTTGTGTCGCCCCGGCGGCTGGTGAATATAAAAGAGATTCAAGAGCTGAGCGGCGTCACTGCGGGCGAGCGAGGAATCTGCATTGGCGCGATCACTACGATTGACGATCTGGCGAACGATTCGTCGATCCGGAGAAATTATCCAGCCTTTGCCGAAGCGCTGGTGGAAGTCGCCAGTCCGCAGATTCGCAATCAGGCAACTATCGGCGGGAATCTCTGCCAGCGGCCGCGCTGCTGGTATTTTCGGAATGGTTTCGGTCTGTTGCCGAAAGACGAGAACGGAAAGGAATTGGTAGCAATTGGCGAGAACCGCTATCACGCGATCCTCGGCAATGACGGCCCAGCGAAATTTGTGAGCCCCTCGACGATTGCGCCGATCCTGATCGCTTATGGAGCCACCGTGAGATTGCAGGGCCCGAAGGGCAGGCGCGAATTGCCGCTGGAGAAGTTTTATGTGACCCCGAAAGCAGATGGTGAACGTGAACATGATCTCCGGCCGAACGAGATCGTGACTGAAGTATTGCTGCCTCCTGCGGTGAATGTGAAAGCCGCGCACTATGAGGTCCGGCAAAAGGAAGCTTTCGACTGGCCGCTTGCCGTTGCCGCCGTAGCGCTAACTATGCGCGGGGAGAAAATCCAATCGGCGCGGGTTGTGATGGGAAGCGTCGCACCGACACCGTGGCGATCGTTAGAAGCCGAGCGCGTGCTGATCGATCGCGTATTTGACGAAGAACTCGCGCGAGAAGCCGCCGAAGCGGCTCTGCAACGATCCAGGCCACTGAGCGGGAATGCCTACAAAGTGCAACTGGCTCGCGTCGCGGTGAAACGGGCTATCTTGAAAGCCCGGTCGGGAGATGCAGCATGATCCGAGAAGCAGACCGGTTCAATATCCATCACCCGAATCTGTGCCGGGCGCTGCGCTGGAAAGGCCAGTTCATTTTGGCGGAGCCCGACCCAACGGTGCCGGCGAGCAACGACGGACTTTTCTGGTGCCTGCACACCCAGACTTGCATTGGTCCCGACGGCGAACTGGCCGAACCCGGCAACTGCAGCTCGAAGGATCGCGCGTGCCACGGCACGGGGAAATGCGATTAGATCGAGGGTTTGAATGGGCTCGGCCGATTGCAGCCGAATGCGCCTTCCCGGCCCAATAAATAACGAATTTCACAGCACACCACCGGGGGCGGGTGGAATAGAATAGCGCTTCGCCACGTCACCCTATGAGCAATTCAATCGAAACGTGGAAAGCGTGGGAAGGCAAGGTGGTTGACGGCAAATTTCCGTTGCGCGAGTGGCTCGGCGGAACAGATCACAGCGCCGTTTTCGTCACTGAAAGCCGTGAAGCCGGGTCACAAAAAGCTACGATCAAACTCGTCCCGTCCACACAAGGCGGTAATGACGCCCAACTTTCGCGATGGGCTGAGGCGGCCAGGCTTTCGCACCCCCATCTGATTCAAATCTTCTCCTACGGGCGCGCCGAGATCGACGGCACGCGATTTCTATACGTGGTGATGGAACACGCGGACGAGCATTTGGCGGAAGTGATCCCGATACGGCCGCTCTCCGCGGATGAGTCCCTTGAAACCCTCCGGCCAGCCAGCGAGGGGCTGGCGTCTCTTCATCAATCGGGCTGGGTTCACGGCCACATAAAGCCATCGAATGTTTTGGCGGTGAACAATCAGTTGAAGCTTTCCGCCGATGGACTGCGCCGGGCGAACGAGCGCGGCAATCCACGGGCTCTCGATGGATATGACGCGCCTGAGGCTGCAGGCGGAACTTTGACGCCGGCCTCGGACATATGGTCGCTGGGCATGACTTTGCTGGCCGTTTTGACGCAGAAAGAACCGAGAGCACAAAGCAGTGTTCATGTCCCCGAAGGAATTGCACAGCCGCTTCTCGGCATCATCCAGCGATGTGTGCTGATCGATCCGGATAAGCGGAGTTCGGCAAAAGAGATTCAACGGCAGCTTTCGCCCGAGGCTGGGCGAGGCGAGCCTCGCGTGCTGGAGCGCACGATCGCAAAGAAGCTGGCGACGGAAGATTCGGCGCCGGCGCGCTCAAAACCCTGGACTTTGATTGCGGTTGTGGTTGTTGTGTTGCTGCTGGCGGGTTGGCTGATCACGAAGTTCGCAGGGCACGGATCGCCGGCAGCGATCTCCGCTGGTCAACCCGAAAGTTCGCAGCCCAGCGCTCCGGCTGCTGCAAGTCCGCATCCATCTATGTCAGATGTCCCATTTTCCCAGGGAGCGGCGGCGCGGGGTAGCGTGCTGCAACGGGTAATGCCGGATGTTTCAAAAGGCGCGCTCCGCACGATCACAGGCCGAATTAAAGTCGGGGTGGAAGTCGCTGTCGATAGTTCGGGAAATGTATCCAACGCCAAGTTGTCGCCTGCCGGGCCGAGCCGCTACTTCTCCAGCCGCGCGCTCGAGGCTGGGCGGCAATGGAAGTTCAAACCTCCTCAGGCGAATGGACAGGCTGTCGCGAGCAATTGGCGATTGCTGTTTGAATTCGGACGCGGGTCTACGCAGGTGATTCCTACGGAACTGCGGCCCTAACCATTCCTGTTCGCTTTCTTTTGTTCTCCGAGTTTCCAAACGATCTGCCGCAGCATTCCGAGGAAGAACTCGGCGTCGCCGGAGTGCAGGCGAAGGCGGTAGATCATGCGGCGCACGGCCGACTGAAAGGTGTCAGAAGAATTCAGTTTGGGATAATCGCTGGCCTGCAATGCGGTAAGAAGAGTCTCATAAATTCGCTCCATCTCAGCAGAAGACGCCGGATTTCGCGACTCCGGCTCCGGGGAGGCGCCGGAGTCGCGAATCAACTCGTACAGGCAAATCGCGACCGCCTGCCCCAGGTTCATGGAAAGATGCTCTTCGCGGGTGGGAATGTGGATGAGCCAGTGACAATGGCTCATGTCCCGGTTCGAGAGGCCGAACTTTTCCGATCCGAAAAGGAGAGCGCAGGGCCCTGCCGCTAAATGGCCGCGAATCAGCGGCGCTCCGGCTTCCAGGCGTTCGAGAGAGTGCTGCAGATCCCGATGTCCGATTGCGGTGGTGCCGACAACGAGCGTGCAGTCGCTGACTGCATCGGCAACGGTGGTGAATTTTTCGGCTCTCTTCAATACCTCATCCGCGCCGACAGCGGAGCGCGCACCTTCGAAAGCGACCTCGTAGGGATTCACCAGCCGCAAGCGGAGAACTCCAAAATTGCTCATGGCGCGGGCGGCAGCGCCGATGTTCAGGGGATTGCGGACATCCACCAAGACTACGCGCAGTCGATCGAGTTCAGATGGAGAAGGCAAGCCGATCTATTTTACGGGAAGCTCTACGGCAGGGGTTTGCGGAAAGCGTTTACGGCAGGCGCTGGACGGCGAAATGTGCTCTTGGCCACAGGTTTTCGAAAACCGCTCACATGAGGCGCACAAACACGTCAAAAATCACAGACAAATGCGCATGCAAGCCTCCTTCCGTAGAGGCTTTTTACTCGGTCACGCAATTGTAAAAAATTTGTCAAACGTCGCGGTCAGTACCGAAAATGAGCAAAATCGTTGATAAGCTTCGATTGCAGCAGGCGGTTGTAGCCGGTTAGGGCAGATTTCCGCAGATATTCACCAAGGGTCCGAAACTAGTGAGGAAAGATTTATGGGTCAAGCCGCGATACCAATCAGCAGTGCCAGGTTATCCGATCCGATGAACACGCCACGCCCGCTGGGGAGAATTCTAGTGGTCGAAGACGATCCCGCCGTGCAGAAAGCTTTGAAGCGATTGTTTGAAACCGAAGGGTATGTGGTGGAGGTGCAGGGGAACGGGCAGTCTGCGCTGGAAAGCTTCCGCTCTGCGCCGCCGGCCGTGATTATTCTTGACCTGCGGCTGCCGAAACTCTCGGGCAGCGATTTGTGCAAAGAAGTGAAAGCGGTGTCGCCGACGCTGCCGATTCTGGTTCTGAGCGCCACCAGCGACGTTTCGGACAAGGTTCTGCTGCTCGAATTGGGCGCAGACGATTACGTCACGAAACCGTTCAGCCCACGGGAATTGCTGGCGCGTGTGCGCGCCGCTTTGCGGCACACATCGAGAACCGCGAGCGTCACCCAGGTGGCCTTCGATGGCATTACCGTCGATTTCAAGAAAATGGAAGTGCAGCGAGAGGGGAAGGTCGTGGTGCTCACCGCGCAGGAATTCAAGACGCTACAGTTTCTGGTGCAGAATGCCGAAAGGGTTATCGGCCGCGACGAATTGTTGAACGAAGTCTGGGGATACCAGAATTATCCCTCGACGCGGACGGTGGACAATCACATTCTGAAGCTGCGGCAGAAATTGGAGCGCGACCCGGCGAGTCCGGTACACTTCCGCACAGTGCACGGAATGGGTTATAAGTTCGTTCGTTGAGATACCTTGCCTTCTTCATCCGAATCCGTCCCGAAAACTTTTCCTAGATATGCCGGGAGCGCACTGGTGCCGCGGACGCGGTTACGCACGCGCTTTTTGCTGTCGATGGTGCTGATCACCTTTGGGCTGACGGCGTTGAGCCTGCTGGTGGTCCGGCACAGCGTGCAAAACCATGTGCGGGAGGGAATCGGACAGGACCTGCGAAACTCGGTGACCACGTTCCAGAATTTTCAGCACGAGCGCGAAACGATGCTGACGCACGCTGCGGAACTGGTGGCGTACCTGCCGATTATGCGGTCGATCATGACGGCTTCCGATACGGCGACGATTCAGGACGCGTCGAAAGATCTGTGGCCGTTGACCGGAAGCGATCTTCTGGTGCTGGCTGACCGAAGCGGTAAGGTGGTCGCTCTCCATACAAAATCGCCGGGGTTCAGCCGCGAGGCGGCCCAGCAGTACTTTGAGCGATCGCTGAACGAAGAAGACTCCAGCCACTGGTGGTTCGGCGCACATCATCTCTACCAGACCTTTGTGCAGCCGGTGTATTTCGGCCCAAAGACGGAGGGTTCGCTGCTCGGGTTTCTGGTGATCGGCTATGAAATCGATACCCGCTTGGCGCGAGAGATCAGCAAGGTTTCGGCCAGCCAAGTAGCATTTTCTTACGGCGATGAAGTTGTAGCGACCACGTTGACTGCGTCGCAGGCCCGGGACCCGGAAGTGCGCGCACTGGTGGCGGGATCGCTGCCCAGCGAAAACCGAAATGTTGAAGTAGGCAAAGAGGACTTTGTCGCGACTTCTCTTGACTTGTCCGGTCAAGAGCAAACTCCGGTGCGATTGACGGTATTGGGATCTTACGACCAGGCGGCGAAGTTTCTGGACAATCTAAACCGATTGTTGCTGCTGCTCGGGCTGACGGCCGTGCTGCTCGGAAGCGCGCTGGTGTATCTCATCTCGTACACGTTCACGCGGCCGCTGGCGAGTCTGGTCGAGGGTGTGCGAGCGCTCGAGCAAGGCGATTTCTACCATCCGCTCGATCCGCGAGGCAGCGATGAGGTTGCCGAACTGACCTCGGCTTTCGACCGGATGCGTGCCAGCCTGCTCACGACGCAAAGGGCGCTGCTGGAATCCGAGCAGCTGGCCACCATCGGACGGATGGCGAGTTCGATTTCGCATGATCTCCGGCATGCGCTGGCTGCGGTTGTGGCCAACTCTGAATTTCTCTGCGACGGCCGCCTGACTTCCGCACAGCGCGAAGAACTTTATCAGGAAGTGCGAACCGGCGTGAACCAGATGACCGACCTCATCGATTCTCTTCTCGAGTTCGCCAGGAACCGGGAGTCGCTCAATCCTTCGTTCGGCAATGTCGCCGAAACCGTGCAACGCGCTGCGCAGGCAGTACGGCTGCATCCGCGGCATCAGGGAACGCGCATCGAAATCGTCAGCAATGGAAGGAATGTGGCCTGGTTCGATTCACGCAAGCTGGAGCGGGCTTTGTATAACTTGCTGCTGAACGCTTGCGAGGCCGCGCCAACCATTGAAGGCAAAGTTCGTGTGAGTATTGAAAACAGTGAGTCCACGATCAGCATTGGAGTCTCGGATAACGGACCAGGCATTGCGGAGCAGATTCGCGAGAGGTTATTTCACCCTTTCGTGAGCTTTGGAAAAGAGAATGGCACGGGGCTGGGACTCACGGTGGTGCAGAAGATTGTGCAAGATCATAGCGGCGAAGTGACGATGGAACGCACCGCCGACGGACTGACGCTTTTCCGCATTACGATTCCGGGGCGCGCGCCGCAAGGCTCGCTGGATACCGGAAACGACCAAACAGGTGATCATCCGATTTTGTCCGCAGACGGCAAGTCGGAAGACTTGAAAACCATTCGACACTCGGAGGCGTGACCTCCGTTGTAAATCTGTACGGATTCGCATCACTCACCCGCGTGTCGCGCAGGAGGACGTGTGAAAACCCCTGAGATTCTTGCGCTTCGCACCACTATGCTGACGGTTGCAGCGGTTGTTCTTCTTACCGGTTGCTGCGCCGCTCAGGAAAAGGCTTCGACCACCCCGCCCGATGACAACGCGTCGCTGCGCGATCTCGACTCGCAAGTACGAGAACTACGAGCGACCATTGAACAGATGAGGGCCGAAAACGCGGAGTCGCGCGCCGCCATGCAGGAACTTCGCCAGGAGTTGCGAGACACGCGGAGACTGCTTGCGCCCCTCGCGGCAGCGGCGAATGGCGGTGGCCCGGTTTCTCCGGCGCCGCAAACAAATTCCGAAAACCAGCAGGCAGCGGCAGCCACGCCGCCTGCCGCGCAGGGAACCTCAGAGACATCGGCGTCCGACGCCTCCCCGCAAAGCGATCTGGCCGACCGGGTTCAGAAGCTGGAGGAATCGGCGCAACTGCTGGGATCGAAGATAAACGAACAGTACCAGACCAAGGTGGAAACCGCCTCAAGATACCGAGCACGGCTTTCGGGAATTGTGCTGATGAACGCATTTCGCAATGTCGGCGCTTCGGACAATCTCGATCTTCCCGACTATGCGCAACCAGTCGCGCCCGGTAGCCCAGCGACGAACTTCGGGGCAACATTGCGGCAGAGCGAGATCGGCCTGGAACTTTTTGGACCAACGGTCATGGGAGCGAAAAGCTCAGCCAACGTTTTGTTAGACTTCGCCGGGGGATTCCCAGCGACGGCGAATGGCGTGAATTTCGGCATCGCACGCCTGCAGACTGGAACCGCGCGTCTGGACTGGGAGCACACGGCGGTGATTGCAGGTCAGGATTCATTGTTCATTTCACCATTGTCTCCCACTTCTTTTGCTTCGCTAGCGATTCCTGCGTTTGCTTATGCCGGAAATCTGTGGGGTTGGACGCCTCAAATTCGAGTCGAACATCGATTCGATCTCGCCGATCAAGAGACTCTGACGTTGCAGGCCGGAATCATGGACAATCTGAATTGGGAGTTTCCGGGCAATTCGTACGAGCGAACGGCTCAGTCGGGTGAAGCTTCCGGCCAGCCGGCTTATGCGCTGCGCACGGCCTGGTCCCGGCCGGTGTTCGATCACCCATTGACCTTGGGAGTAGCGGGCTACTTTGGGCGGCAAGATTGGTCGTTTGACCGCTACGTGGATGCCTGGGGCGGCATGACGGATTGGAGAATTCCGATCGTCCGGCGACTGGGATTGTCAGGCGAGTTCTATCGTGGGCGGGGTATCGGCGGTCTGGGCGCGGGCATCGGGCGCGCAGTTTTATTTGGAGCCCCTTCCGGCTCGACGACACCGATCCGCGGGCTCGATTCGGCAGGCGGATGGACTCAACTCAAGTTGCAACTTACATCGAAGCTTGAGGTGAATGGAGTTTTCGCTGAGGATGACGCGTTTTCCGGCGATATCCGCGGATTTGCGACGGATGCGAACAATTTCTTCACGATTCTCGGCCGCAACCGGGGGCAGATGGGAAACATCGTTTACAGGCCGCGCTCGGATTTGTTGCTCTCGGCTGAGTTCCGCCGGTTGCACACTTTCCCGATCTACAGCGCTGCCAGCACCACGAATCAAGTCAATCTGGCGATGGGGTTATTGTTCTAACGATGCGTGTCTCACTTCATTCTCGCGCCCGGCTCTTTCGAGGAGGAGTTCTGCTTCTGCTGTGCTGTTTTGGCTTGTGCACTTTTGTTGCAGCTCAGAACCTGGACCTCAAAGGAAAAGTGCAACTCACGCGGAACGGGCGGCGAATTGGCGATGCGTCGAAAGTTGTAGTCTGGCTGACGCCTTTGGGGAACGCATCGGATCCAGGAATACCGAAGCAGCAGCCGTCGGAGATTCCGCAGATCATACAGAAGGAGAAAGCTTTCCATCCGTCGCTGGTGGTGATACCGGCTGGGGGGAAGGTGGAATTTCCCAATCACGATCCGTTTTTTCACAATGTATTCTCGATGTTCGATGGAAAGCGCTTCGATCTCGGTCTTTACGAGAGCGGAACGACGCAGTTTGTGCAGTTCGATAAGCCGGGAATCTCGTATATTTTTTGCAATATCCACGCGCAGATGAGCGCAGTGGTGATCGCGCTGGATACGCCTTACTACGCGATTTCAAGCTGGCGCGGCGATGTCAGCATCCCGGGCGTGGCGCCGGGAAGGTACCAGATGCACGTGTTTCATCCCTCGGTGCCGACGGATGCGTTGAAGGCGGCGGAACGGGAGATTACCGTCAATGAGGGGAATACGTTTCTGGGAAACTTGAGTTTTGCGGAATCGAACCTTGAGGTCGCACATAAGAATAAGTACGGACGCGATTATGACCGGCCCGATCCGGATAACCCGGCGTATGCGAGACCATAGCAACAAGATCCCGGAATGAGCGAGTTCGCGCTTCCCATGATCGGAAGCCAGTCTTCGGAAACCGGTTTTAAACGGAGAATAAGAAAGGCGTGCCGTTAAGCACGCCTTTCTTGCCTCTGACCTTCACTTTGCCTTACATCAACAACCTCGATCAGCGGTGCCCGCCGCTCGAATGGCCTCCTCCGCTGGAGGAATGACCGCTCGACGCATGACTGCCGCTGTAACCCGGTGAACTGTGCGAACTGCCGCTATAGGTGCCTCGGCTGCCGCCGCTATAGCTGCCCTCATTATGAGTGCCGCTGCTGAAGCCGCCGTAGCCGCGATATCCGCCGCTGTAGCCGCCGGAGGAACGCGGCTGTGCAATCGGCTGCCTCATGCTGAGCTGGGGCCGGGAACCGCTACCGCTTGGACTCGAGCCCCGCGAGCCGTTCGAGCTTGGCGAAGTCCGATTCCAGTAGCTGCCGCTTTCCCCGCGTCCGGAGGTTGACCCCTCGGAGTTGTGCTGCGAAAACGAACTCCATCCACCATGGTTGTTAGAGGAAGCCGCGCCTGTCGAACTGTGGGTTGAGTTTTCACTTGAGCTGCCAGTTCTGCCGGCAGCGGTATTCGCTTCCCTGCCTGAAGGCGTACCCGCGCCCGGTTTTCCTCCGGTCGATATCGAGCTACGAGATCCCGTCGAGCTCGACTCAGATCCTCGGGTGCCGGCGGTGACAGAAGACACGTGATTCTGCTGCATCGATTGTTGCAGGTGCGCTGTCTGCTCCTGGAACGATGCCGGCCGGGCCGCGCTCTGGGCGCCGGCGAAGTGCGATGAAGTGTTGTGGATTGTCGATGGAGCCGCAGCGCGTCCGCTTGCCGACAAGCTCGAACGGCTTGGCACCACCGGCAAGTTTCCGGTCATCATACGAGCGGAGCCGATCTGCTCGTGAGTCGCGGCTACTGCGCTTACACGGCCTGCTCCGAATTGGCCCGCATGGACGGTTGAGAGAGCTCCACCGATCCGAGCGTCGTTGACGTGGGCGACGTTCGAGAAGCGAACACCGGCATGCAGCGGCGCGAATCCGCCGAAACGGCCGAATTCGCCGAAGCGGCCGTAGCCGACCCAACCGAAGCGGCCACCGTAGCCGCCCCACCACGGATGAAACCAGTCACCGGGCCCGAGCGGCAACCAACCGAAGCCGCCCCAACCAAGACCGAAGCCAAAACCGAAACCGCCTCCGAATCCAAAGAACGAAACATAAGCGGGCGACCAGAATGGACGATAGAAGCCCGGACCCCACACTGGACCCGGCCACCATCCCCATGCGCCGCCGTACGACATCCAGCGGCCGTAGTGATATGGGGCCCAGCCCCAAGGCTCGTTGCCAACCCAAGTCCAGCCATAATAAGGTTCCCAAACCCAGTTGCCATCGCGGTACGGAGCCCAGCCATCCGGCTCATTCGGGACCCATATCTGGCCGTAGTCGGGAACGTTCTGCCAGCGGCCGTTGGCGTCGAGATCTTCCGATCCCGTGTAGTAGCGATTGGTGTGCTGCCAGGCGCGCGCGCTGTGAATCATATGATCACGCTCGCTGTTCCACACGTCCCAATCGTCCCGGTCGGCAGCGGAAGAAATCTTGTACTGTGCGTCCTCGGTTGCGCCGCGTACGACGGCCATCTGGCCTTCCTTTAAGTCAGCGATGCCTTTCGGGGTGGAAATCTGCGCCTCGCCTTTGCGTACTGTTACGACTGTGTCACCGTCGGGGCGGACCTCGACACGGACAACCACGTCCTGGTGGGCGGGATGGATTGAAACATTGGGTGTATCGATCTCAGGCTGGGCGTCGCTCTCATTGAAAACAACATAGTCCGCCATACCCTGGCCGAGTTGGATTTGAATGTAATTGTTCGTGAAATTCGCAACGGTGGCTTGCGAGTTCGGTCCAAGCCGCAAAACGTTGGCATAATCGAGCTGAACTTCGGTGCGCGCACCAACGCCGGTGGAAACCTTGTCTCCGTTCATGACCGGTTGATTCAGGGTAGCGGCGGACCAGTCGCCAGAATCTCCACGCTGAGTTGAAACGTCGCCGTGCATAAAGCTGACGCGGCCCGCGCCTTGCTTAACCTCGGCAGGACCTTCGCCGGACGGGCCGCCGGGTTGCGCCTCGGGCATATTTTGCGGCGGCTGACCAGCCTGTGGTGGCGGAGGAGCCTGGCCTGGCGGCGCCTGCTGGGGAACCCCCATCTCCATCGGCGCAGTGGGCTGATCGGATGGCGCTGGAGTCTCTTCCGTTGTTTGCGCGCTGACGCGCGTCAACACTCCACCAGTTGTTGCCACCAGAAACAAAATCGCGAGACTCGACAGGAATTTGTTTTTCATAACTGCTTGTCTATTTTTCTAACCGGTTGAACCTGAATTCCCTGATTCGATGCATAAAGAGGAAGCAACTGCCGTTCCAAATAAAAGATAAGTCGACGCGGGCTAAAGATTGCATTTTCAGTATGATTCAGGACCATTGTGAGGAGACAGCAAGGCTTGTTCCTGATCGCGGTGGCCGTGTTCGGCCAAGGTGGTGGTTTTCAGCCGAAAGCCGACTATGCTTCTTTCTCCTCGTCCGCGATCCCGATTTTCGACAGCCGATATCTTAGGGCGTTGCGCGACAACCCGAGAAGGCGCGCGGCCTGGCTTTTGTTGCCGTTGGCGCGGCGAAGCGCTTCCCGGATCATTTCGTCTTCCCATTTTTCAAGAGTCATACCGTCGGGGAGGAAACCGGCCGCGCCGTTGGTTGCTTTGAGGGGACGCTGATCGAGATGAATATCGGCCACGTCGAGCACCGTTCCCTTCGCCAACGCGCAGGCGCGCTCGATGATGTTCTGCAGCTCGCGCACGTTTCCCGGCCAGTGGTAATTCAAGAGGAGCTGCATGGCTTCGGGAGTAATGCTTTCGACGGGCTTCCCGGAATCTCCGGCAAAACGGGAAATAAAAAGATTCACCAGATCCGGAATATCCTCTTTGCGCTGGCGCAACGGAGCGATGTCAATCGGCACGACATTGAGGCGGTAGTAAAGGTCTTCGCGAAAGGTTCCCTGCTCGAGGGCCTCGCGTAAATCGCGATTGGTGGCTGCGATCAGCCGCACATCGACTTTTATCGTCTTCGTTCCGCCGAGCCGTTCGAATTCACGCTCCTGCAGCACGCGCAGCAGCTTCACCTGGGTGGATGGGGGAACATCGCCGATCTCGTCGAGAAAGAGTGTGCCTTTATCCGCCAACTCGAACTTGCCGGGCTTGCTCGTGCCCGCTCCGGTAAAGGCTCCTTTTTCGTAGCCGAATAACTCGCTCTCGAGGAGATTTTCGGGAATCGCAGTGCTGTTGATCTTGATGAACGGTCCGGCCCGGCGGCGCGATTTTTCGTGGATAGCGTGCGCGACCAAGTCTTTGCCTACGCCGCTTTCTCCTCCGAGCAGAACGGTCGAATTGGTCGGGGCGACTCGATCTACGGTGGCAAGCACCTCCTGCATCTTCGCGCTGCGCGCCACTACATTAGGGTGGGAATAACGCTTGCCGAGAGCTTCGCGGAGCGAGCGGTTCTCTTCGCGGAGGTCGCGCACGTCGAGTTCTTTGCGCACGACCATGCGCATTTCGCCGAGCGAGAAGGGCTTCAGGACGTAGTCGCTGGCACCCGCTTTCATGGCTTCGACGGCGGTTTCCACCGAACCGAAAGCGGTCATCACAACGACGGGCAGCGCAGAGTTGAAACGCTTTACCGCATGAAGGAATTCAAGCCCATTCATTCCCGGCAGCTTGAGATCGGTGATGACGAGATCGACGTGATTCTCGCGCAATAACTTCAGGCCGCTCTCGGCGTCTTCCGCCGCCAGCGTGGTGAAACCATCGTCGCCGAGATTCAGTTCCAGCAGACGGCGCATCTTGGCTTCGTCTTCGACAATCAGTATCGTTGGCATAAAATCGTTGGCATAAATAAATCGCTAGCCGGGCAGTAAAGCATCACTCCCTAAGATGCACGATCGCTTGGCGCCACTTCACTGCCGGGGAAAAACATTACGAAACGAGCGCCAGGCCCATCGCCCGGCCCACTGCCGTTCTCGACGCGAATACTCCCGTGATGACCATCGACGATGCGCGAGACGATGGATAGTCCGAGCCCGACGCCGCTTTTTTTCGTCGTCACAAAAGGATTGAAAATCTGTTCCCGGAGTTCATCCGGGATGCCCGGGCCACTATCTTCAATTCGCACTTCGACTCCATCGCGATCCATCGATGTCGCCGCTTTCGCGATCAACCGCAGGGTTCCACCATTTTTGCCCATGGCATCGTAAGCGTTCTGTATCAGATTCACGAAAGCCTGCTCGCAGAGGCCTTCATCAAGAGGAACCGGGGGAAGATTGGCTTCATATTGCCTCTCGACCTGGATCGCCGCATTGTCGGCGGTTTGCGCCAGGGACACGAATTGGAGAGCGTGATCGAGCACGGAGGTGACTTGCCCCGGCATCAGATCGGCATGCAGCGGGCGAGCAAAATCGAGGAACCGCGTCACCAACGCGCTCAGGCGGTTGGTTTCGGTCGAGATGTATCCCGCGAGTTCGACTGCCAGAGGATTCGAGCCGTCGAGTTTCTGATGGAGCATTTCGGCGGAGCCCTTGATCACTCCAAGCGGATTGCGGATCTCGTGGGCCAAGCCTGCGGACATCTGCCCGAGCGCTGCCAATCGTTCCGACCGGCGAGCCTCTTCCTGCGCCTGCTCTAATTTTCGATTGGTCTCGGCCAGCGTCTCCGCCAGTTCCTGGTAGCGTTTGATCTGCCGGCGATTCTCCACAACGAACCTGTTCACCACCGTCGCGGCCAGGAAAAAGAAAAGGATGCGAATCGCCAGCAGGCCGTAAGCTTCGGTGGGTATTTCATATTCCTGGAGGGCAGGATAAAGATAAGAGCAATAGGCAGTTGACGCCAGCGCGGTCCAGAGCAGCGTCGCCCAGGGTCCGAAATATTCGGCGGCGGTGACGACGGGGACGTAGAAGATCGGATAGTAGCTGCTGTTAATTCCGATCTCACCGGTGTGGTCGATCAACAACGTCGCGAGAGCGATCTTAAGCAGGACCACATAGACTGCACCCCGTTTCGGAAAGCGCGCGACGAGCCAGCCTTCGCTGACCTGAACGATGCCGATCGCCAGGAGCGTGAGCTGCTTGTGAACCTCACGCACCGGAGGCAGCAGGGCCAGCCCGGCCAGGAAGAACAGCCAGAGGATGTCCATCCAATTCAAGGAAAGCCGCTTGTGATCGGTTGTGACGGTTTCAGGCATGAATAGAATCCGCGCAGAAGCTACGCCGGGAACGGGACCATGGCCGGGCCCCCTGCGGTTCAGCCGCGATTCGATATTAGATTCTTTTGCGTGGAAATAATAACGCACGCGAACCAGACCACAGCGGTCCGGTTCGCGTCAACGTTATTTGTGGGCGGCGGTGGAGGTCGATGTAGTTGCCGGCTTCGAGGTGGAACTCGCCGCCGGATGCTGGGATGAGGATGACGACCAGGAGTTCTGGTGCCAAGCGCTGTACTTTGGCTCTTGCGCCTGTTCAGTCTTGGGCTGCGCCGGAGCGACGGGCCTGGCGACCGAATGCGCCGACTGCACGGGCTGCTGATGTTGTTGCGTCGAGCGAGCGGCTGAAGATGGTTGCGTACGGTGTATTTGGGGATGAGAGGTCGTCGCCTCAGTATCAGCGCTTCTTTGGGGCTCGGGTGAACCCTGCTCCTCCCAGACTCGGGACGCTTTGGCGTGAGGAGCTCCTTCGGTCGATGGGGTCAGTGAGTTGAAGTCCTCGTGCGATCGAGCTTGCGGCGCGGGCAGAGCCGATTGTTCAACCGGTTTGCCCGGCGATTCCTGGCGCACGATTTGAAGTTGAGTAGGACGCACTCCCGGCTGTGGTTCATCGCCGAGTGAGCGAGGCGTTGGAGCCGGCGTGCGGAGCGCCACTACGGGGCGGTTCATCAGGGCTGCCGACGGCTTGCTCGCGGCGGGCTTTCCAGGGGCGCCAGCTTGCATGGGCTCGGCGGAAACCTCGCGCGATACCGGTATTGACGCCAACTCGTTCGCCGGTACGGTTACAACGTTGCGGCCGACGGATTGCGAATTGACGAACGTTTCACGGGAGACGACCGTCACTCCGCCATTCACGCTGCGGTTCGCATACGTGACATCATTCACTGCAGCAGTTCGATTCACGGCAACCGAGTTGTAAACGTTAGCGATCCTCGTCGTCTCGACGTGCGTGTTGGTGAGATTCACCTCATTCACGTACGTCCGGCTCACATGATAGTAAGGAACAAAAACTTCTCCGGGCGCGAGAGGAACCCAGCCAACGCCCGCTCCGAAGGAAAAATGTGTTCCCGGTCCGCCGCCGAGCCACGCAACCTGCGCCGGAGCGTATACGGGGCGAAGCGCGGCCGATCCCGGAACCCAGGCCCAGTTCGCGCCGACCATTGCCCATCGGCCGTAATGAAAGGGTGCGAAGCCCCAAGGCTCGCTTGCCACCCACGTCCATCCCCAAGGGCCAACCCATGTCCAATACCCGAAGCGATAGGGCGCCCAGCCCGCTTCTACGACTCTGGGAGTCCAGGCCGGGCCGTAGCCGGCCACATACGTCCAGTCGCCGTACTGAGCGAGATCTTCGTATCCGGTCATGTCGCGTGAAACGTAGTTCGCGGAGTCCGAATCGTCTTCATCGCGGTCGCGCTGCAAGGCCCAGTTGTTGAATCCATCATCCGGAAGAATGTCGTGACTGGCGTAACTCAACCGATCCGTACCCATGAAAGTGGCGTGCTGACTGGCGACGACGGTATAGGACGATCCGCCGCCGGTGACGGTGCCGCGCCCGCGAAAGACCGTAACATCGGTGTTAGCGCCGTCGGGATCGACATCGACGCGGTAATCGCCGGGCTGCGCGATGACGAAAGCAACGTTGGGAGTATCGATTTCGTACGCATCTCCGTTGTCGACATGATGCGGGCGAACAATCAGAGATCCCTGAACGAGGCGAATCTGAGTCACATGATCGCTTACTTCGAGCAGGGTGATTCCGGTCATGGGCGCAAGGCGCAACGCAGTCGATCCGATGTGGACTTCGGCGCGAGAATCTTTATCGGCCCAGAGATTGTCGCCCGATACGAGAGGGCGATTCACAGAAGCGTCGAGCCAGTCGTTTTGACCACCGGGCTGAAACGACACTGCGCCATCGATGAGATTGAGCCGGGCGATGCGGCCGGGAGGGTCCTGATCGTTTGAAGATTGCGAGTTCTGATCGGCTTGCGAGTCCTGCGCAGGTTGCGGAACGGGCGCTTGTGCGCTTTGCGCATCGACCGCTGTTAACGACCCAAATATTAACGACAAAATCAATAGACTTGACCCGAACCACCGCTTCCGTGTCTCCATGGTTTCTTTCCTCGATCGATAGAGAGAAAATGCTGCCCCGTGGCAATGCTATCGATGGAGGCAGTGGCCTGTAAGGTCACTTTAGTTTCGCGGTCAGGAACTGCGGTGCGGCAGGCCCGCGGCCCATCTCTAGCCGAAGAGCTTAAGAATCAATGGCATGCAGACTTCGCTTAGCGGGAGGCACGGCTTTGCTGAATCTGGTCCAGCGCAAGATTCAGTTCGAGTACGTTGACGCGCGGCTCACCGAGAAATCCGAATTGGCGCTGCTCGGTGTGTTGGCGGATCGCTTCACGGACAGAATCCTCGCTTAGCCCTCGCGCTTTCGCTACGCGTGGGAGTTGGAACTCAGCGCCTGCGGGAGTGATCTCCGGATCGAGCCCTGAAGCCGATGCGGTGACCAGATCGACCGGTACTGGAGTTCCGGGATTCTCCGCCTGCAACGTTGCCACGTCGCCTTTGACGCGGTCGATCAGTTGGTGGTTCGTGGGTCCCAACTGAGAGCCGTTCGAGTTTGTGGGATCGTAGTTTACCGCCGACGGACGCGGATGAAAGTAGCGCGCGCCGGTGAAGCTCTGCGCGAGCAGACGCGAGCCGACGATTTTGCCATTGACTTCGATCAGCTCCCCGTTGGCTTTGTTCGGAAAAAGCAGTTGTGCGAGGCCCGTCACTGCGAGCGGGTAGATGACGCCCAAAAGGATGGTGGTCGCGATCGTCATCAGGAAAGCGGTGAGCAGATTTCTTTTCATAAAATTCCCATGCAAAGTTTTCCTATGCCAAGCCGGCGCGGGTGATCAGCATATCGATGAGCTTGATCCCGATAAAAGGAATGATGACGCCGCCAACGCCGTAAACCCATAGATTGTTGCGCAACAATGCAGCCGCGCCCATGGCGCGATATTTCACGCCGCGCAATGCGAGCGGGATCAGCGCGATGATGATGACGGCGTTGAAAATTACGGCCGAAAGCACGGCCGATTCCGGAGTTTTCAAGTGCATAATGTTGAGCGCGTTCAACACCGGGAACGTGGCCGCGAACATGGCTGGGATAATCGCGAAGTATTTTGCGACGTCGTTGGCGATGGAAAATGTGGTGAGCGCGCCGCGAGTCATCAGCAACTGCTTGCCGATTTCGACGATTTCAATCAGCTTAGTGGGATTGGAATCGAGATCGACCATATTTCCGGCTTCTTTCGCCGCCTGGGTGCCGGTATTCATGGCTACGCCGACGTCGGCCTGAGCCAGGGCGGGAGCATCGTTGGTGCCGTCGCCGGTCATGGCGACGAGTTTGCCTTCGGCCTGTTCCTTGCGGATGAGATCCATCTTGTCTTTGGGCGTGGCCTGTGCGAGAAAGTCATCGACGCCGGCCTCGCGGGCGATGGCCGCGGCTGTGAGCGGGTTGTCGCCGGTGATCATTACGGTCTTGATGCCCATGGCGCGCAATTGATCGAAGCGCTGCTTCATGCCGCCTTTTACGATATCTTTCAGCTGAATCACGCCGAGGGCGCGGTCGTTCTCGGCAACCACCAGTGGAGTTCCGCCGGAGCGCGAAATAGCGTCAACGCTCTCGCGCACTTCTTTGGGAAGCGAGCTGCCGTGTTCCTCCAGATACTTTGCGATGGCATCGGCTGCGCCTTTGCGGATGGCCCGGCCATCGAGGTTCACGCCCGACATGCGAGTCATGGCGCTGAAGGGAATGAACTCGGCACCGTGCGTTCCCACTTCCCTGCCGCGCAAACCGTACTTCTCTTTCGCGAGCACTACGATGGAACGGCCTTCCGGGGTTTCGTCGGCGAGCGAGGAAAGCTGCGCGGCATCGGCAAGCATCGCTTCAGATACTCCAGGAGCGATGAAAAATTCTGTCGCCTGCCGGTTTCCCAGCGTGATGGTTCCGGTTTTATCGAGCAGCAGAGTGTTCACGTCGCCGGCAGCTTCGACGGCGCGGCCGGACATCGCTAAAACGTTGTGCTGCACCAGTCGATCCATGCCGGCGATGCCGATTGCCGATAAGAGTCCGCCGATCGTAGTGGGAATCAGGCAAACCAGGAGCGACACCAGGACGAACACGGTTTGCGGCGAGCCGGAATAGATTGCGAACGGCTGCAGCGTGACGACGGCGAGAAGAAAGATAATCGTTAAGCCCGCAAGCAGAATGTTGAGCGCAATTTCATTCGGGGTTTTTTGCCGTTCTGCGCCTTCGACCAGCGCAATCATGCGATCGAGGAAAGTTTCGCCGGGGTTGGAAGTGATCTTCACCTTGATCCAATCGGAGAGCACGCGCGTTCCGCCGGTCACAGCGGAACGGTCGCCGCCGGCTTCGCGAATCACGGGAGCAGATTCTCCGGTAATGGCCGACTCATCGACCGAGGCGACGCCTTCGACGATTTCGCCGTCGCCGGGAATAAATTCGCCGGCCTCGGCCAGAACCATGTCGCCAGCGCGCAACTTGGAGCAGGGGATGGTCTCAGTTTTTCCATCGGGGAGCAGACGGTTCGCCATGGTATCCGCTTTGGCGCGTCGCAGGGCATCGGCCTGGGCCTTGCCGCGGCCCTCGGCCATCGCCTCGGCGAAGTTCGCGAACAGCACTGTGAACCACAGCCAGAGCGTAATCTGGAGATTGAATTTGAAATCGGCGCCGCCACGGAATAGAAGTACCGTCGTGATAACGCTGCCGATCTCCACCACAAACATGACAGGATTGCCCATCATCTTGCGGGGATTCAGCTTGAGAATGGCGTCGAGGATCGCGCGGCCGACGATTTTCCATTCCCAGACAGCTTTCTTTTTCGGCTTTCGGGGCGAGCGGCCCAGGTTCACCGATTGCACTTCCGAAACAGGCGGTGTTTGCGCTATTGCCATAAGAATCACTTAAAAAGTCTTGCCTGCCACCATGAGCAAATGCTCGAGAATGGGACCCAGGCTTAATGCCGGGAAGAACGTCAGCGCTCCGACGATCAGAATTACGCCAATCAGCAATACCGTGAAAAGCGGCGTGGTGACCGGAAACGTGCCGGAAGAAGGGGGAACATATTTCTTCTGCGCAAGGTTGCCGGCGATGGCGAGCATCGGGATAATCATGAAGAATCGCCCGAGCAGCATGTCGAATCCGATGGCGGTGTCGTACCAGAGTGTATTGACCGTTAATCCGGCGAATGCGGAGCCGTTATTGCCGGCACCGGAGACAAACGCGTAGAGGATCTGAGTGAAGCCGTGCGGCCCAGGATTCGAAATGCCCGCCGTGCCGAATGAATGTACAACCGAAATCGCGGCGAACGTCAGAATTACAAGCGGAAAGACGAGCACGAATAGCATCGCCATTTTCACGTCGTAAGCTTCGATCTTCTTTCCTAGGTACTCAGGCGTGCGGCCCACCATCAGGCCGGCGATGAAGACGGCGAGGATGACGTCGATCAGCATTCCATATAATCCGGAGCCGACGCCGCCGAAGATGACTTCGCTCATCATTATGTTGGCCAGCGGAACCATACCGCCGAGCGGGGTGTAGGAATCGTGCCAGCCGTTGATCGCCCCGCAGCTGGCATCGGTAGTGACAGTGGCAAACAGCGCGCTGTTGGCGATGCCGAAGCGGGTTTCCTTGCCTTCCATATTTCCGCCCGGTTGCAGCGCGGTCACCCTCTGGTCGGCGCCCGGCAGCAGCGGATTGCCGCGGGCCTCGGCCCAATAGGCGACGAGGCACCCCGCCATGAACAAAATTGCCATTGCCGACCACACTGCCCAGCCATGAGCCTGAGAACCGGTCATGCGGCCCAACGTGTAAGTGAGACCAGCACCGATGGTAAAGATTGCGAACATTTCGATGAGGTTGGTGAAAGGCGTCGGATTCTCAAACGGATGAGCGCTGTTCGCGTTGAAGAATCCGCCACCATTGGTGCCGAATTCTTTGATGATTTCCTGAGAGGCGACCGGGCCTTGAGCGATGGTTTGTTCGGTAACGGTATCCATTACAGGTTTGCCGTCGGGCATAACCACGGGCTTGCCATCGGGACCGACTTTTTGCACCTGCATGGGTTCGATCAGCGCAGCTTTGTCGTAAGGCCGCAGGTTCTGAATTACGCCCTGCGAAACCAGGACCAACGCGCCAACGATAGAAACCGGCAACAGGATCCAGAGGCAACCGCGAACCATGTCGACCCAGAAGTTGCCGATGGTTTGCATCTGCCGGCGGGCGATGCCGCGGATGAATGCGATGGCAAGCGCAATGCCGGTGGCTGCGGAAATAAAATTGTGAAAGGCGAGGCCGGCCATCTGGGTGAAATAACTCATCGCCGATTCGCCGGAGTAGGCCTGCCAATTGGTGTTGGTAGTGAATGAGGCAGCGGTGTTGAAAGCCAGGTGAGTGGGTGTAGTCCCGGCAAATTTCTGCGGATTAAGAGGCAAGAGCGCTTGCAGGCGCAGGATCAAGAAAAGCACGATCATCGAAACCGCACTGAAGAGCAGCATCGAGAGCGCGTACTCGGTCCAGCGCATCTCGTGAGTTTCATCGACGGCGGTAACGCGATAAAGCAGGCGCTCGATGGGGCGCAGGACGGCATCCATGAACGTCTTTTCGCGGTTAAACACGCGCGCCATGTAGACCCCGGCCGGCTTTGTGACCAGGAACACGAGCGCGAGGAAAAACAGGATTTGCAGCCAACCGTTGATTGTCATATCAGAACTTTTCCGGCCGCAACAGCGCGTAGAACAGGTAGACCATGGTCAGCGCACTGATAATCAGCATGACGATCGATTCCCAGCTCATATTGAATCCTCAGTTTCGAGGCACGAGTTCCCGCCGTCATTTCACGCGATCGCAAAATCGCACATACGCAATCGAGACGGCGAAGAATGCGATCGTAACGGCGATCCAAAGAATGTCTTCCATCAGCGGCCTCCGAAATTAAATTCCGCGACTACCATGCGCCTTGCTTCCTGTCACACCCCGGCGTTTTTGGCTTCCCGCCTGGCGCTAAAACTTAACCATGATATCGATGTCAAAGAACTGCTCGTCCCGGCGTAAATCGGGAAACCATACGCTGCTGCCCTGAGATCCGCAGGCTGCTTGCGCGCCGCTGAGGGTCGCCTCCATCGACGAGTTTCCATCATTACAAGCGTAGAACTGGGGATATCCGTTGTTGGTATATGGAACTCCGAGCGAACCCGGGGGCGTGATTCCCCGCGCGCCCGACCAGTAAGGCACGCTGGCATGGCGATAGTCGTATTCCCAGCGGAACGTAATGTACTGGCTGGGCATGTAGTCAAAGGTGACGGAAGAATCCCAGGCTTTGAACGGATCGGAGGGATTTCCGGTAAAGTAAGGCGCGCTGATCGCCGCCGACTCTGCGGTCTCTCCATTGATGGGAGGAACGAGGACCAGGTAGCGCCCGGGATTGTTAATCTGGCCACCACCAAGCGTCAGCGCGTAGCGGTCTTTCTTGAACCACATGCGGTTATAGAGCATGTAACCGATGAAGCTCTGCTTGGGATCGATTCCCGCCTTGAAATAATCGCCTCCAACCGATTTCGCGTCTCTGGTATCGCCTTTGCAGCCGACGCCTTGTATGTAGGTGCCTGTAGAAGTGGTCGTGCTGGGGCCGAACTCGCAGCCCATATCGCCGGTAAAGGTGAATGCCATCTTGTCCAGGCGGTTCCCCGGCCGATCGAAATACTTGATTTCGATGCTGTCATCGGTGTGGACACGGCCGCGATTCGGTATGTACAGGTCATCGTGGCCGAGGCCGTAATTATTGGAGACGATGTTCATCCAGGAGTACGGCGTGTATTTGATCTGCCCGCCCAGGCCTTTTCTGGAATTCGCCGAGCCATAGGATTGCCAACCGTTAATAATCCACGGCTCGATCTTCAAATGAGGAGTGGGGAAAATCTGAACTCTCAGGCCATTGAAGAACCAGGGCGTGTTCGACGAAACGTACGACGGCTGATAGGCCCAGTTGTCGAAGTTGTAATAGCTGAACAGGCCGATGTACGACATGAAAATTCCGGCATCGATGTTGATCCCGTTCAATGCATTGATGTGGTAGCCACCGTAGGCCTCCGCCAGATAGCGGTAGGAGGTGTCGAGGTCCCATTGGCCTTTCGCCGGGCTGGGATCATTCCGCGGCGTCGTTTCGGAATACATGCCGAACTGAGTCATCAGGCGCGCGCGGACATTGTCATAGTGGAAGTCGCCACCAACTCCCAACTGCTCCAACTGAATCTCGTTCGAGCGAAATATTTCGCTCGAGCCTCCGATGGAGTTATCCACGGGCTTGTTGAAGTCGTAGGTGTAGCTTACGTCGGCCCGGATTTCCGGGGTGAAGAATTTTGAATCGAAAGCCGCTTCCTTGGTGCGGGGATTGCCGTTCAGCCACGTCCAATCCCAGTCCGAGAAGGGAACGATCTTTTCTTTTTTCGCGGGCACATCGGGAGACTGACTTGTGGCAGATTGACTCAGAGGTTGACTTAGAGAGGATGGGCTCGCCGGTTGCGCCATCCATCCTTTCAAATCGGCAGTTCCTGGAGTGGCGCTGGCTGCAACGGCCGGACTTGGCGAGTTGGATGCCGTGACCGCCGGAACGTTCGGGCCTCCCGCCACAGGCCTTGCGGGTTCGGCTGCCGGTTTTGACGCCGGGCCGTTATGTACGTCGGCGGCTGTCGTGCCATTCTTTTGTTCGACCTCCGCGCGCAGACGTTCCACTTCCGCTCGCAGAGCTTTTAACTCAGCGCGTATTTCCTGCTGGTCTGAAGCGCTAGAACCGGTGCCCGCGGAGGATGTTGAGTCCGTTATGGACTGTGCGCCAGCTATTGCCGGCAGAAACAGGACGAATATCGAAAGCAATAAGACCCGAGTCGCATCCGTCTTCTTTATCATGACCTTCGTTCTCCAATAATTCCGTGCGGTATTCACTGCGACCAAATTTTGTCGCGCGGCGGCCGTATTCCAGGTGGCCGGCGCTTTGAACCTTAAGGGCGGCCTGCCGTTGCGCTTTGCCGGTCATCGGCACGACCACCAAGCGAACTGCGTGCGCACTCTCGTGCAGCAAAGCCGCCAGAAACCTGAGCATGAATCCAACCGCCCCACAAGTTATGGCTGAGATGACCCAGGATAACCACATATTCCTGACTCCCGCAGGTCTATGCTGCGGCCCGCGCAAACGTTTCAGTAGAGCATCTCGCTTATAAAGTGGGGGTAAGGAATTTCTAAGGAAGTCGTAAAGGCGCCCACTGCACCCCCCAATAGAAATTAACGAGATGCAGCAATGTTGTGGGTGGCTGCAAGTTTCGCCGAAACCCGCTATTTCCCAACGCTGGCGAAGTGGCTTACACGCAGTCTGGATTGCGTCAGTTCCCTGACGTCCAGTTCTCCGTTTTTGTTCTTATCCATTCTGTCGAACTCCGCTTCCATAAAGTCCATCCACTCCTGTTTGGAAATCTTGCCCTTCTTTCCGGTATCGATCAGAAGGAGCAATTGCCTGGCTTGATCTTCTCCAAGTGCCAGATTGTCTTGTGGTTTCGGAGCGGATGCTTTTTGGGCGGTCCCGAGCCGCAGCATTGCGGCTGTGATGGCCAAGATCGCAACGACCGCGCCGATCCGGGCGGCGTACTTTCGATTCGACATGATTCACCCCGCTGAACGCAGATGCTTACGGCTGCTTAGCATCCCCACTCGGCTTCGCCCGGCTGGGCAAAGTATTTACGGGTTTGCGAGCGGTCGTCAGTCAACGATTCAAGTTCGAGCAATGCAAGGCGCGCCGCTGCGACGAGCCGATTCTTTTCCTGCTGCGGAACTTCCTTCCAGGCCGCGCCGCTCTCACTTCCCTTGCCTGCAATCTCCGGCGTAAGCGCCTGTTGATAGTGATGGAAAAGCTCAGCCAACCGTTCGGGTGCGAGTCCGTTGATCCACATATGTTTGATTCCCCCCCAACTCTTGATGCAGCCGTTTTCCGGCCACATGATCATTGGACACGGAAGCACACAAATCCCGAATAAAGGGTCCATAAAATGTTTGTAAAGGGACAGGGCTGTGGACTTAGCGAGGGGTTACCTGCGGCCGATTACGAACCGGGTTCGAAGCGGTATCCAACCCAGGGCTCGGTGAGCAGATGCCTGGGCGAAGAGGGATCGCTCTCGATTTTCTTTCGCAGTTGTCCCACGAAGACGCGCAGGTACTCCGGCTGCTCAGTGCTGTTCGGTCCCCAGATGGCGGCGAGCAGCGTACGATGCGTAACTACCTTGCCGGGACGGCGAACGAGATAGACGAGCAGGTCGAATTCCTTCGGCGTGAGGTGAACTTCGCGGCCTGAGACCTTGACCGAGCGGGCATCGAGATCGATGGAGAACTCTCCAGCGGTAATCGCGCTGGGCTGCTCTTCGGCGGGCGGCGTCCGGCGCAGTTGCGCCCTGATGCGCGCCAGAAGTTCGTTCATGCTGAATGGTTTCGTGACGTAATCATCGGCGCCGGCATCGAGGGCCTCGACTTTGGAACGATCCTGGCCTCTCACCGAAAGAACGATAATTGGCACCTGCGAGGTTTGACGAATCTGGCGGCAAAGGCCGACGCCGTCAATGTTTGGCATTGCCAGGTCTGTGATGACGAGGTGCGGCGTCCAGTTCTTCATCAACTCCAGCGCCATTTCGCCATCGTTGGCGACGCGAATGTCATAGCCTTGCGACGAGAGCGTGGTGCGCAACACGCGAGTGATCTGCTGCTCGTCATCGACAACGAGAATTCGCTGGTGTTCGCCGGTCATCTTCGCTTACCGCATTTCCTGGGTCACGATATGCACATCGACGGTAGGGGTGTCACGGAGAAATTTATGGATGGCGGAAAGATAGAAATATCTCTTCCAGCCTTTGGTGGCTGAACGTCCGAAAACAACCTGGGTAATATGATTCTCGCGGACGAATTCCGCGACCTTTTCTGCAACGATCTTGCCTTCGACCTTTACGACCTTGGCGCCGACGCTCTGGGCGAAGCGTACATTCTCGGCAAGGGTGCGCTGATTTTCGTCGCTCTCGTCGGAGCCGGTATCGACATAAAGAACAAAAAGATCGGCGTCGATAGCCTGGGCCATGCGGGCTCCGCGCGCGATCAGATATTGCGCGGCGGGATTGGAACTGATGCAAACCGCAATGCGCTCGCGCACTTGCAGCGGCTGGCCGTCTTCCGTCTTCAACTCGGAGAGGGTGCGGTCGACGGCCTGAGTAACCTGCCGCAAAGCCAATTCGCGAAGCGCTACCAGATTTGCAGTGCGGAAAAAATTGGCCAGCGCACGCTCGACGCGCTCCAGCGGATAAACGTCCCCACGCCGCATGCGGGTCTGCAACGCCTGGGGTGTCAAATCGGCCATAACGATTTCGCCGGCGCGGCGGATCACCCAGTCGGGCACGGTTTCCCGCACCTGAACGCCGGTTAATTCGCGGATGGTGGGCGAAAGGCTTTCGATGTGCTGAACGTTGAGGGTGGAAAGAACATCGATGCCGGCGTCTAAAATTTCGAACACATCTTCATAGCGCTTGGCATGTTTGCTGCCTTCGATGTTGGTGTGTGCGAGTTCATCGACCAGCACCACGTGTGGCTTGCGGGCAAGAATGGCATCGACATCCATCTCTTCAAAGACAGTGGATTTGTATTCGAGCTTTTTTCGAGGGATGGTCTCGAGCCGGGAGGAGAGTTCGATGATCGGCTTGCGCCCATGGTTCTCGACGACGCCAATGACGACTTCTTCGCCGCGGCTGGCGCGGCGCACACCTTCGCTCAACATCGCGTATGTCTTTCCGACACCGGGGGCATAGCCTAGAAACAGCTTGAAGACTGCCGGCCGTTTAGCCGCATCGACTTCCGCCAGCCATTCTTCGGGACTTTTGGTCATCGCCGCTATTTTCCACGGTGCGGAGAGAATTGTCGAATGGCACGCCATTCCGGTTACAATCGTGCGCGTGAAAGCTGGTTGGCGACAACATCTGTTTCGCTACGCGGCATGCGTAGCCGCCGCGGAAGCGGTGGCGCAAGTCTATGGCCACCTGATTCATGTGAACCCCACCACCGTGGCGCTGACGTTTCTGTTGATGGTGCTGTGGGTCGCCGCCTATTGGGGATTTCGTTTTTCGGTTTTCCTGGCCGTTCTGAGTATGCTGGCCTTCAATTATTATTTTCTGCCCCCAATTGGAACTTTCACGGTCGCCGATCCGCAGAACTGGGTGGCGTTGTTCGCATTTCTGGTGACTGCCGGCATTGCCAGCCAGCTCGCCGACCGAGCGCGCCGGCAGGCCGCGGATGCCAATCAGCGGCGGCGTGATGTGGAGCGCCTTTATGCATTCAGCCAAAGGCTTCTCGCCACCGATAATATGGCCGAGTTGCTGAACGCAATCCCCTCGTATCTGCGCGAGGGATTCGGAGCGGAGGCGGCCGCCGTCTACCTGCTCAGCTCTCAACAGGCGTATCGCACCGATCCGATGGCGGCATTATTTCCGGTTCATGATTTGCAGCTCGTGAGTTCGCGTGGCGAGCCGGCAATCGACCACGATCGCAAAATCTCCCTGACGCCGTTGCATCTGGGAACGCGCACAACCGGGGCCGTCGGCATTGCGGGCGTGGTTTTGTCGCGCGCCACTCTGGAGGCTTTGGGCAGCATGATCGGCATTGCCATCGAGCGCGCCGGGGCCATGGAAAAGCTCTCCCAAACCGAAGCGGCTCGCCAAAGTGAAAATCTTCGCGCTGTTTTGCTCGACTCCGTAACTCACGAACTTCGCACGCCGCTCACCGGCATCAAGGCTGCCGTAACCGGTTTGCTTTCGGACTACAACCTGGACGAGGCGGAGCGCAAGGAACTGCTCACCGTCATCAACGAAGAAACCGACCGGCTTGACCGCCTCGTGGGCGAGGCGACTGAGATGGCGCAGCTCGATGCGCACAAGGTAGAGCTGCATATGGCGCCTGCCGACATTGCGACCGTGATCGAATCCGCGGTGGAGGAATCAAGGACGACGCTGGCGCAGCATCCGATCAACATTGTCGCGCCGCCATCACTGCCCAAGGTACGAGTGGACGCAGACAGGATCGCAGAAGTGCTTAAGCAGCTATTGGAAAATGCGGCTAAATATTCGCCTCCGACCGCGCCGATCACGATTACCGCCGAGAGCAGGAACAACCGTATCGTGACCAGCGTGACCGACCATGGAAGCGGCATCGACGATTTCGAGCAATCACTGGTCTTCGACAAGTTCTACCGCGGCCGCGATCAACGTTACAAGGTTCAGGGCACTGGCATGGGGCTCGCGATCGCAAAGGCCATTGTCGAAGCCCACAATGGTGCGATGAGCGTCACCAGCCAGCCTGGCCGGGGATCGGTATTCTCTTTCGAACTGCCCGCGGTTTGACCCATACGGTACAAACGGAATCTGCGAGACGGTTTTCGCGTTGCTTCAAGGGTCGATCAGCCAGTAAAGTCAATCTCAACGCGAACCATGCCGACGAATCCAGCCACACTCAACGATATTTTCTTTACTACCGTCGAACGGCAGCTCGACCGGGTCATGCTTTATCGCGAGAACGGAAGATGGTTGCCGATTTCCTCCGCCGATCTTCGCAGTCGCGTCGCGGGTGTGGCTCGAGCGCTGAAGGCTTGGGGTATTCGCAAGGGGGATCGCGTGGCGATTCTGAGCGAGAATCGGCCGGAGTGGTCGATTGCCGACTTCGCCACTCTGGCGCTGGGGGCAGCCAGCGTTCCGATCTACGCGACACTAACTCCGGAGCAGACGGCCTACACGTTGCGTGATTCGGGGGCGAATGTAATTTTCGTTTCCACCGAACATCAGCTACGCAAGGTTCAGGCGATTGTTAAAGAAACTCGGCTCCGGCAGATCGTGGTTATGGACCGCGTGGAGATTCCGCAGGAACTGGCTGAGACTTGCGTGGTCATGGATCGGTTCGCGGGCGAAAAGGCCGGCGATCTTGATGCTGAAATGGAGCAATCGGCCCGCTCGATTCGACCGGACGATCTCGCCACGATTATCTACACGTCCGGCACGACGGGAGTTTCCAAGGGTGTGATGCTGACGCACGGAAATATGGCGTCCAATATTTCCTGCTCGTTGCTGGGCTTCGATATGCACGCGGGACAGACCAGCATTTCGTTTCTTCCGCTTTCGCATGTCACGGCGCGGCACGTGGATTTCACGTTGCTTTATCACGGGGTGACTCTCGCCTACTGCCCGTTCATGGAAAATCTTCCCATGACATTTCTGGAAGTGCGGCCAACGGTTTGCGTTTCGGTGCCGCGCGTCTACGAAAAAATCTATGCGAAAGCCGAGACGACGGCGAAGGGCTTTGCCAAGCGCACGATTTACGATTGGGCGTTATCGGTGGGTCGCGCGAACAAGAACTGCATTCTGGCGGGAGAAATTCCAAGTTCGCTCTCATGGAAAGTTGCCAACAAACTGGTGTTTTCGAAGATTCGCGACGGAATGGGCGGCAGAGTGGAGACCTTCATCTCGGGCGGCGCGCCGCTGGGGCGCGAACTCGCAGAGTGGTTTGCCACCACCGGCATTCGCATTCACGAAGGCTACGGGCTCACGGAAACTTCGCCGGTAATTGCAGTCAATACGCCGGTAAACCACCGCATTGGGACTGTCGGCAAAATCTTGCCGAATCTCGAAGTTCGTATAGCCGCCGACGGCGAAATTCTGGTTCGTGGTCCTTCTGTTTTCGAAGGATATTGGAATCGTCCCGAAGAAACCGAAAATGCCTTCGAAAATGGATGGTTTAAAACCGGCGACATCGGCCACGTCGATGCCGATGGATATCTCTCGGTCACGGATCGCAAAAAGGAGCTGATCAAAACTTCCGGCGGAAAGTTTATCGCGCCGCAGCCGATCGAGAATTCTCTGAAGTTGGATCCTCTGGTTGGGACGGCGGTGGTGGTCGGCGACCGGCGCAAGTTCGCCTGCGTGCTGATCTCGCCTAATTTTGCGGCGCTCGAGGAGTGGGCGCGAAGCAACAGCGTTTCGTTTTCTTCGCGCGCCGACCTGATTGCGAGCAGAAAAGTACAAGGCCTTTATGAAGAAGTTGTCGGAGGCGCAAACGAAAAGCTGGCGCGCTTCGAGAAATTGAAACGTGTAATCGTAGTGCCCGACGAATTCACGGCCGACAATGGCGCGCTGACGCCGACGATGAAGCTGCGGCGCCGGGTGGTGGAAGAACGTTACCGACGGGAGATCGAAGAAGTTTATGCGCAGGCCGAGGCCACAACTGCGCTTTGAGCGGAAAGCAACGAATACCGGCAGCGACGCCCGGCCTTCCGGTCGAACGAAACTCGAGGCTTTGCGGCTGAGGCTATTTCCCGATCACCAGCGTCCGCAAGATCTCGTTAAATTCCTGCGATGAGGTTTTCTCGCTGTGAGGACTGTGCCGCCCCTGCTCAAGAAAATACAGGTGAGAGCCGTGCAGCGCTTTGTGCGCGCGCTCGATCTCTCCCGGTTCGGTTCGCGGATCGCCTCTGCCGTGCACAAATGTTACCGGCACGCGCAGCTCGCCCAGCCGCCCGGCGTATAAATCTTCATCTGGCCGCGAGCTCGAGGCAAGCTCTAACCAGACGCGGCAATTGCGCTGAACCACTTTCTTCCAATGCGCTGAGCCATGGTCTGCCAGCAAACGCCGATGCATGTTTTCGCTTACGTCCTCGGGATGACGGGCAAACTTCTGAAAGAAGCTGCGCGAACCCGGTTTGTTGCGATGGAAATGAAACGCCTCCAGGATGACCTGCCCGCAACGCTCCGGCGCGCGCAAGCCAATGTGCGCGGCGATCACGGCTCCATCGCTATGTCCCCAAAAAATTGCGCGCTCGATTTTCAGCGCGTCGAGCAGAAGCAGAGTTTCTTGCGCCGCGCGGCGATGGAAATCGCCAGGGAGTTCGCCCTCGAAATGCGCGGAGCGTCCGTGGCCGAAGCGATCTGGTATGACGAAGTGCACTGCGCCTGCCAGGGCCTGAATCTGCGGCTCAATCGGGTAGGCGCCATAGCCCCACCCTCCGTGCAAAAACACGACCGTCGGGCCATGGCCGACCTCGCGATAGTGGATGGGGACGGGCGAGACTCCGGGCGCGTGCGGAGAGTGGTTCAGGTCTACCTGCGGCATGCGGATTCGATTATGTTTTACTGCGAAAGCGGCGCCTGGGTCAGGCCGGTTTCGCTACAATAATCTCATGACCGACCCACTCGTAATTTCCGGCCGCTCGTTCCGGTCCCGTCTGATTGTCGGCACGGGAAAATACAAATCTTTTCAGGAAACGGCGCGCGCGCTTGAGGCCAGCGGAGCGGACATGGTTACCGTCGCTGTCCGCCGCGTGAATCTCGACCGCGGCAAAGAATCGCTGCTCGACTACATCGATCCGAAGAAGTATTTTCTGCTGCCGAACACTGCGGGCTGCTACACCGCGGACGACGCCATTCGCGCCGCCCGCCTGGGCCGTGAAGTTGGCTTATCGGACTGGGTGAAGCTGGAGGTGATCGGCGATCAGGCTACGCTTTATCCGGATGTGCAGGCCACGCTCGAGGCCACGCGGGTTCTGGCAAGAGAAGGTTTCACCGTTCTGCCGTATACATCCGACGACATCGTTTTTGCCAAACGCCTGATCGATGCAGGAGCGGCAGCAGTGATGCCGCTGGGCGCGCCGATCGGCAGCGGCATGGGCATTCAGAATCAGGCTCACATTCGCATTCTGCGCGAGATGATCTCTGGAGTGCCGTTGATTGTGGATGCGGGGGTAGGAACGGCTTCCGATGCCGCGATTGCCATGGAACTTGGGGCCGATGCCGTGCTGATGAATACCGGCATTGCGGCAGCGCAAGATCCGATCCTGATGGCGGAGGCGATGCGTAATGCCGTGTTGGCCGGAAGACAAGCTTACCTGGCGGGGCGCATGCCGAAGAAGTTGTATGCGACAGCCAGTTCGCCGCTCGAGGGAGTTGTGCGCTAGCGTAAATTCGCATTGCAAGCAAGTATATGGCCAGCGTTCTCGAATCTCTCACAACCGGCCTCACGATCATCAAATACCTTGACTGGCAAGTTTTTGTCGAACGGCTCAACGAAGCAATTCGGGCTGGGAGCATCAAAGAGGTACCGGTGCTTAGGCCGGGCTACCGCGGCCTCGGAGAGCAGTGGTTTAGTGATCCAACGTCGGCTGAGATCTATTCCTATATCCACCCAGACGCTCCAGTCGTGCCACGCTGGGAACGCGTGGATGTATTCTCGCTATTGAATCCTACTGTTCCGCCTCCGCTCAGCATGTTCAAAGTTGGCGCGATGTCTGTGATGATGGCTCACATCGTGAAACTGCAACTTGGGGATTTCGTACATCGCGGATTGGTCGAGGAGTTGCCCGGGCCTTTCTCTTCTATGCTAAGAAAGCATGAAACCGAGCGGCGGTTCCGAGACTTGGAATCGAATGCCGTCTATCGGCTGACCGAATACTATGCACTCAGCGGCCCTGATGAGATTCGTTGGGAATTTGTTCCACCAGCAGAACTCGCGGGAACAATTCAATGAAAAACTAAAAAATAAGAAAATACATTGCGTGCACAAATAAAGAAAAGGGCGGCTTCGCAGCCGCCCTTTTATTCATAATTCCGCCTGCTCTCACAGCATTTTCGCGTTTTGCACATGAATGGAATCGCCGCTCACGGTTCCAGTTGCGGCGATGTGGTGTCCCTCATGGCCCTTCAGGGCATCGGGATTATCGACCATCAGCACCTTCTGATCTCCGTCGGTCACGATCACCATCTTCGCGCCCTGGCTCAAGCATTTTTTCGTGCACGCCTCAGCCTTGTCGTTGGCGCCCTTGGCGCCGCATTTGTCGTCGCTTACCCATCCCTTAACCGTGGCGCTCTTCCCCATATCGTCGAACGCCAACGCGGTCAAAGCCAGAACAAAAAATATCGCAAGGCAAAGCGCAAGAACTTTTCTCATGGCCGGTTTTTCTCCTTTATTTCTTCGGCGGCTCAAAGCCGCGGAATGGCAGGGATTTTTAATCGGCCGGCCGGTAGCATCCGAACATTTCGCCCCAACGGTCGATTGGGGGAACTATAACATAGACCGAGATGGATGGTGTCACAGGTAACGCGAAGGTAGTGTCCTAACACTGCTATTAGGACAGTACCAACGCGAAGGCAGTGGATGGAAAATTTAGGATTGCCTAATTTTTTGCAGAGTGATTCGACGGAGGAGTATTCGCGGGAGCGGGAGGAACATAGACGTACTCCCCGGGACGCACGTAGCGCAATTGCTCGCGAGCTTCTTTCTCAATCGCTTTCTCGTCGGTCTTCAATCCCTGAATCCGCTGGGCATAGAGTTCGTTTTCTTTCTGCTCCAGGGAGATTCGGTTCTGTAACGACACATACTCGGCCCGCTTTTGCTTGTACACGACCATGCCGTTGGTTCCGAACATGACGTGCACGAACAGCCATCCAGCAACGAGCATGACCGTGATGGTGGCGACGCGCCGGCGCCACAGATAAACCTGGGCCAACAGCGGCCGCAGGTTCACGAGCCAGGATTCCGCCGTCGCTTCGGCTTGCGGAACCCGGCGGGCAATCGCGCGAATCCCTTCTTCCGGGGTGGGAAAGCGCCGTACTTTCGCGGGACGAATTATTCGAAGATCCATTGCCTGGCCGCCGTGCTCAACTTTTCAAGACCGGGTTCGCTGCGCGCCTCGGAGTAGACTCGCACCACAGGCTCGGTACCCGAAAGTCGATAGCAGACCCAGGAGCCGTCTTCGAAAAGCAGCTTCAAGCCGTCCGTGCGAACCACCTGTCGCACGTCGTGGCCGCAAAACTCCCGCGGGTCGGAGCGCAACTTCTCAGTGAACTTGGCTTTGACCTCGGGCGTCAAGCGGAAGTTCTGCCGCAGCGGGTAAAAGGAACCAACCTGGTTACATAGCGCCTTTAATTGTTCGCCCAGCGACTTGCCGCGGTTGGCGACCATTTCGCAGCACAACAGCCCGGCCAGAACTCCGTCTTTCTCGGGAACATGGTGGCGAATGGAAAGGCCGGCGCTTTCTTCGCCGCCAATCGCGATCTTATCCTGCATGATTAATTCGCCGATGAATTTGAAGCCAACGGGCGTCTCATGCAGTTCGACGCCGCGCGCTTTGGCGATGGCGTTGATCAGGTTTGTGGTGGCTACCGACTTGGCCACACCGTTTTTCCACCCACGGCTCTCAACCAGATAATCGAAGAGCAGGGCGATGATGAAGTTGGGCTGAACGAAAGTTCCATCCGCATCGACAATGCCAAAGCGGTCGGCGTCGCCATCGGTCGCGATACCAATCTGCGCTCCGGTGCTCTTCATCTTTTGCCGCAGGTCTTCGAGCAGGTGATCGTCGGGTTCGGGCGCATGCCCTCCAAATAAGACGTCGCGATGATCGTGGACCGTTTCAACCGTTATTCCGGCCTCACGCAACAGCCCGTCGGAATAGCCCCGCGCCGCTCCCCACATCGGATCGAAACAGATTTTCAGATTGGCCTTGCGAATCGCATTCAGGTCGACAATTTCGGCAAGCCGCTTCAGGTAGCTGCCCTTCACTTCGAGCGATTCTTTTGCGGCCGCGGAACCATCGTCAGTAGAAGGTTTCGGCGACTCGCCGGCTGCGTCGCTGACCTCGATTTCCGCTTCAATTTTCTGAGTTACTTCGGGCAGCGCCGGGCAACCGTCCGGGGTCGAAAACTTGATTCCGTTATATTCCGGAGGATTATGCGACGCCGTAAAGTTGATCACGCCATCCGCCTTCACCTGCATGACGGCATAGGCAAGCGCCGGAGTGGGGGCGGGCTGGGCAACTACAAGCGGGATGATCGCGTGCTGCGACAGAATGCCGGCAGCCATGGAACAGAATGTCTCGCCTAAAAATCGGGGATCGCGGCCAACGATGACTCTGGCGCCGAGCGGCTTCTGCCCGGATACATACCGCGCGATCGCGCGCACGGCGCGGCGCACGTTCGCGAAGGTAAATTCCTCGGCCATCACGGCGCGCCACCCGGAGGTGCCAAACTTGATTTGCGTTAGCATGGGAAAAACCCTTTCAGTCAGCGAATCGGATTGGGTGCTCCCGCGAGCGCGCTGGGTTGCAGAGGGCCGACAACGGGAGCGAAGGCTGATTTTATATGACCGACAAACGAATCGTCCTTAGCACTGCGGGTTCGGAAGAGGAAGCTCGCAAGATCGCCAGGCATCTGGTAGAGAAGCGGCTTGCGGCGTGCGTGAATATATTTCCGCAGGTGATTTCGATTTATCGATGGCAGGGCAAAGTGGAAGAAACCGCCGAGTGGTTGCTCGTTATTAAGACGACGGAAGCCGCCTTCGACAGAGTTCGCTCGGCAATCGGAAAACTTCATTCTTACGAAGTGCCGGAGTGTATCTCTCTGGAGATTGAGAACGGGTCAGATGCATACCTGCAATGGATTGCCGACAATGCAGACGGGAAAACAATTGAACCCGGAGAGCGCAAAGAAAGGCCGCGAAGGGTGTAACGAACAACCGCGCGGCTCTGGATTAGCTTTTAGATTGCGGCCAATCCCTGTTCCAGATCCTCGAGAATATCTTCTACGTTTTCAACTCCCACCGAAATGCGCACCATACCATCCGTGATACCGATGGCTTTTCGCCCTTTCTCACCCAAGGCTGCGTGCGTCATGGTGGCGGGATGGGAGATCAGAGTTTCCACGCCGCCCAGCGATTCCGCCAGCGAGCAGACTTGCAGCTTCTTCAGCATTTTGTTGGCATTCTTGAACGATCCGGTCTCGAAGGTGATCATCGATCCAAAACCGCTCATCTGACGCTTCGCCAGTTCGTGCTCCGGGTGATCCGGAAGCCCCGGATAAAAGGCCTCTTTGACTTTAGGATGATGGGCAAGAAAATCCGCAACCAGACGGCCATTACGGTCGTGAATTTCCATGCGCGCTGCAAGCGTCTTCACGCCCCGCAGCAGCAGCCAGCACTCAAATGGAGACAGAATCGCTCCCGCCGCCTTTTGCAGGAAGGCCAGTTGTTCCGCCGGTTCAGGCCGGCTGCATATGACGACGCCGCCGAGCCCGTCGCTGTGGCCATTCAGAAATTTTGTGGTCGAGTGAATCACCATGCCGGCGCCCAGCGCCAGCGGTTGCTGGAAGTAAGGCGACATGAAAGTGTTGTCGACGACGAGTTCGACTTTCCCACGGCGACAGATTTTGCCGATTACTTCCAGATCGCTCAGGCGCATCAGAGGATTGGTCGGCGTCTCGACGTACACCATCCTCGTATTCTTGCGGATTGCCCGTTCGACATTTTCGGCATTGGAGGTATCGATATACGAGAACTCGAGGCCATACCGGCTCAACACCTGGTTGAAGAGCCGCGGCGTTCCTCCGTATAAATCGTTGCCGCAGACAACATGATCGCCGGACTTCAGCAGAGAGGCCACAGCGTTAATCGCGGCCATGCCGCTGGCGAAAACTCTGGCAGCTACACCGCCCTCCAGCGACGCCAGGTTTTCTTCGAGCCGCGTTCGCGTGGGATTCGATACTCGAGAATACTCATACCCCTTGTGCTCGCCGATTCCCTGCTGAACGTAGGTCGAACTCAGATAAATCGGGACATTCACCGCACCGGTCAGCGGATCGGGCTCCTGTCCGGCGTGAATGGCGCGCGTCGCGAAACCAGGCTGCTTATTTTTCTTCATGGGTGTGTGGCTGACTTGTACTTCAGACCCCGCCTTCGAATATTTTCTTGGACAAATAACGCTCGGCTGAATCCGGGATGATGGTCGCTACTCTTTTTCCTGCGCCCAAACGCCCGGCAACTTTCAAAGCCGCACAAACAGCCGCTCCGCCGCTGGAGCCCGCCAGCACGCCTTCCTGGCCCGCGAGGCGCTTGACGGTTGCGAAGGCTTCGTCGTCGTTCACGGCAATCACCTCATCGCAGACCGACCGGTCAAATGTGGCCGGAATGAAGCTCACGCCGATGCCTTCCACCTTGTGGGGCCCAGGCTCCCCGCCGGCGAGAATCGATCCTTGCGTCTCGACCGCAACCGCGAGCACTCCGGGCAGATGATTTTTCATGTAGCGCGCCACGCCGGTGAAAGTTCCGCAGGTGCCGCAACCCAAAACCACCGCGTCGATCCTGCCCTCCATCTGCTCGAACATCTCCACCGCCGTGGTCTCATAGTGGTAGTCGGGATTCGCCATGTTCTCGAACTGTCCTGCCATGAACGCATTTTTTTCTCTGCCGGCCAATTCTTTGGCGCGGCGGATCGCTCCGGCCATGCCTTCACTGTCTGGAGTTCGCTCAACTTCGGCTCCCAGAGCGCGCATGATGATGACTTTTTCCTGCGAGAAATTTTCCGGTACGAAGAGTTTGACTTTGTAGCCGCGATTGACGCCGATCAGCGCCAAGCCGATTCCAGTATTGCCGGCGGTAGCTTCCACGATGGTCCCGCCGGGGGCAAGTTTCCCTTCCTGCTCGGCTCTTTGAATAATCCCGATCGCGGCGCGGTCCTTCACGCTTCCACCCGGATTCAGATATTCGAGTTTTGCGAAGACGTCAGCCGAGCCTGATGGAACGAGACGTCTGAGGTGAAGCATTGGAGTTCCGCCGACCAGAGCGGTGATGTCATCGGCAACGCCGAGAGAAGAAACGTCGGTAATTTTCTGCACGTTACAGGGTAAAGGGCTGAGTTTAAGATCGTCAAACGGTCTGTGGACCATGCTTCGCGGCACCGGCGCGGGGAGGCAAGTTAAGATCGGATCCCAGGCACAGTTGCGTGCGGCCGTTACCTGGCGGCGCTGGCAGAGGTTTGCGCTCCGGCGTAGTAGCCGCTCTTGGTACGCACCGTGAGCTTGCCGTGGCCCTTCACTTTGGCATCGACTCGTATCTGGCGGAAACCGCCGCTCGATCGTGGATTCGTCGGCTTGTAGCCGATGGTGTATTGATTGCGAATGTCATGCGCCACCTGGCGGCTGATCTCATCGACTTCATCAAGCGTTCTCGGGAAAAAAGCCAGCCCGCCGGTTCGCTGGGCGATTGTTTCGAGAGCGCGCTTGGCGCGCCGGGGATGCTCTTCATCCCCTAAAATCCCGATCGTGTAAACCGAGGGTCCATTTTCCTCCTGCAATTGCTTGACCGCCTGCTCGAGAGGCTCGCGGCTGGCATTATCTTCTCCATCCGTAACCACGAAAAGCACTTTGCGCTCTAACCTCGCGTTTTGCTTGAGGTGTTCGGCGGAGGCTACGACAGCTTCATACAAGGCCGTTCCACCTTTGGCATCGATCTTTTCCAGCGCCTCTTTCAGCTTTAAGAGATCGTTTGTGAAGTCCTGATCGAGGTAGTATTCGTCGTTGAAGTTTACGACGAAGACTTCATCCTGAGGATTGCTCGACCGAACCAGATTCAGCGCAGCCTGATTTACTTTGGCGCGTTTCTCCCGCATCGAGCCGGAGTTATCGATCACGATTCCCATGGCGACGGGAATATCCTCATTGCGAAAGGAAATGATCGTCTGCGGCTTGCCGTCCTCGAAGACACTGAAATCGTTCTTGCCGAGATTCCTGACGATGTGCTGCTTGTCATCGACGACGCTGGCATGAAGCAACACTTCATCCACGTCTTTACGAATCACGTAGGTGTCATTCTGGTTGGGAAGCTTTGGCTGGCTTTGTGCAGGCGAGGGAGCTTCCTGGGAACTGGACTTTGCTTGCGGTGGAGAAGCCGCGCGCAACCCGAACTCGTGCGGACGGTGAAGACTCTGCGATCGGACGTACCCGGGAACCAAGCCCAAGACCGCAAAGATCACGATGAGCTTCAGAATGGAGGGAAACCTACTCCTGAGGCGCGTAGTAGCCGGTCCTGGCATAGACTCGGAGGGGAGGCAATCCTTTCGGCGGAAGTAGTTTAACTTTTATCTTACGCCACTTGCCGTCGCGAACTACCTTGCTGGGGTGATATCCCAGAACGTATTGATTGCGCAGTTCGATACCGATCTTGGTGGCCACATCCGCGAGGTCGTTCGGATTATCGACGGTAAACGCGCGCCCTCCAGTCAATTCCGTGATCTCGCCCAGCAGGGCTGGTCCCAGCCGTTCCTCTTCCGTGGGGAAATATCTGTCGTAAATTCCTATGGCGTAAACCATTACATCCGCTTCTTTTACCAGCGCTTTAATTTCACCTTCCGTATAGCGGCTGTGATTGTCGCCCCCGTCGGAGATGATCAGCAGGGCTTTCTTCGGGTATTTCGCCTGCCTCATTTTGCTCACGCCCATATAAATGGCATCGAGCAGCGCCGTGCGTTTCTGCGGCACGGTATAGACGAGCTTGCCCTGAATGTCATCGACTGAGCTGGTGAAGTCGCTCACCATCTCCGGTTCGTCGGAAAAGGTGATCATGAAGAATTCGTCCTGCGGGTTCGCGGTTTTGAAAAACTCCATTACTGCATCTTTGGCACGGTCCATCTTCGTGCTCATGCTTCCGCTGGAGTCGAAAATCACGCCTAAAGATACCGGGGCGTCCTCGCTGGAAAAGGTCTTGATGTCCTCTTTCGAGTTGCCTTCAAAGAGTTCGAAATTCTCTTTGTCGAGGCCGGTGACCAGACGGTTCATGGGATCTGTGATGGTAACCGGGACGAGCACCAAATCGACGTCAACTTTCAGCGGGCGCACGCGTGTGTTCAAAGCAGGCGAGATGAGGGGGGTTTGACTCGCATCCGCCGTCTTGTCCCTCTCAATTTCGCGCGGGACCACGTGAACGTCGTTGACGGTGGTTTGAGCCGGTGAAGGAACAGCGCAGACGACTGCGATGAGCAACGCGGGCAGAACGATCCACCCGGCAGACACAATTCCGCGCAACCGCGCAGTGAGATTCCGGGGTCGAACCAGGGGAGGCTTCCGAACTAGGGCCTTAGGGCGACGGCTCGTTCGCCCATTCAGGAGGGGCATAGAGCACCTCTATTGGCCGCGATAATATCACAGCTTCGCCTCAATGGATGGTTTTTCATTGTCAAATGTTGCAGGCAAAACCGGAACGGGCCACATTTGAGGCCGGGATTGCCGGACGTGGTACGAACCCATCGATCCAATGTTTAATGTTCTACAATCGATGCTTCCCCAATGGCCCAAGTGCAACCCTTCCGAGCATTTCGCTACGACCCTGAAAAGATCGCGGCTTCCCATGTGGTTACCCAACCTTACGACAAGATTACCCCTGCCATGCAGGATGGTTACTATGCGGCCAGCCCGCACAATCTGGTCCGCTTGATCCTGGGACGAAGGGAAGAGACTGACGACGCACATAGGAACGTATACTCCCGTGCGGCAGAATACTTGAGCGAGTGGCGGGCCTCGGGCATCCTCAGGCAAGACTCGGAACCGTCGATTTATGTCTATTCTCAGAGCTTCATGGCGCCGGGATCGAGCACGGAACTGGAACGCCGGGGATTTATCGCGCTCGGGCGCATCGAAGATTATTCGGCGGGCGTCGTCTTCCGCCACGAGCAGACCCTGGCCAAACCCAAAGCCGATCGCCTGGAGCTGCTTCGAGCCACCCACGCCCATTTTGGCCAGATTTTTGTGCTATATGAGGATTCCGGCCAAGTTGAATCCCTGCTCAAGATTGACGTGAATCCCGATGCTGAACTCAGCGATGAATACGCTGTGAAGCATCGCCTTTGGCGAGTTGGCGACCCAAGGCTGGTCCAGTCAGTTCAAGATGCGATGAAAGACAAGAAGCTGATTATCGCGGACGGTCATCATCGTTACGAAACCGCCCTGAACTACCGCAACGAGTGCCGCGCGAAGAATGGTGCGCAAGAGGGGCAAAGCGCCATGGCTCCATCCGAGTTTGTCATGATGACCTTCGTCAACATGAACAGCCCCGGCCTTCAGATTCTTCCGACGCACCGTGTCGTGCATAGCCTCGACTCGTTTTCAGCCGAGGAATTCCGCAAGTCTGCGCAAAAGTACTTCGACATGGACGAAGTCGACTCATCCCTTAGCGCCGACTATGCCCGTGCCATTCTCCGCGAGTCGGGACGCGCCGGATCCACGATTCTGGCGGTAACATCCAGCCAGGCGTTCCTGCTGCACCATTGCGACTTCAATGCTGCCGCCAGGCTATTCGCGAGCGTTTCGGTTCGCCAGCAAGCGCTGGATGTGGTTCAGCTTCACAAATGTTTGTTAGAGGGCGTGTTGCGCCTCTCAGAGGAATCGATCCGGAATCAACAGAACCTCTCTTACGTGCGCGATGCCGCTGAGGCTTTGGCGCAAGTGCGCGAAGGGCGCGCCAACATTGCATTTCTGATGAATCCGTGCCGCATAACACAGGTTCGGGACATAGCATTTTCCGGTGAGGTCATGCCTCAAAAGTCGACCGATTTTTATCCAAAGATGCTTAGCGGGGTAACCATCTATGCGCTTGACTAGGGGGCAAGCCAGTGGCGGGTCGCGGGTTCGAAAACTCTCATACGGAGGATGGGCGGTCGCTTGCCTGTCAGTGCTGTGGCTGTTCGCTTTGTCCCCGGCAGATCTTTATCCCGCAGCTTCCGAGAAACATCTAACGGTCTATTCAACCGCTGCCAACTACTCAGTTCCCATTGTGCAGCATGAATATCGCGACTATGTGGGATTGCTGGAACTGCTCGATCCGCTGGGAACGGTCAGCGTCAAGGCAGACGCTCCTCGCTGGCGCATCCACTACAACAATGTGCTGGGCGAGTTTACCGCCGGCAAGAGTCAAGCGCGCATTCAGGGGCGCGGCGCCGATCTCACCGGAAGATTTCTGCTGGATAACGGGCGCGGCCTGGTCCCCGTCGATTGCCTCAATTCACTCTTGCCACGATTCCTGGGAGGGCCCGCAACCCTGCACGAAGAATCCGGGCGTCTCTTCATCGGCAATATAGCAACGCATTTTACCGCTGCGGTTCCTGCCGACGACTCTTCGCACCTGGTTTTTCACTTCACCGCTCCGGTGAATCCGACAGTTGCCACCGAACCGGGCAAGGTCCGTTTAACCTTTCGCCGTGAGCCGATCACCGCTCCGGCCTCGCCCAGGCTCACTTTCAACAGCAAGAATATTTCGTCGGCGGATTATTCAGAGCACGACGGCGCGGCCGAAATCGAGGTGAGCACCAACATCCCATTGATAGCCGGTTTCAGCCCGGACGGACGAACGATCACGTTATCTCCGCCAAAGTCACAGGTTGCGACCAATGCTGGACTTCCACCTGCACCTGCACCTGCACCTGCGCCTGCAAATCCCGCCTCCCCGAATAATCCTGCCGCAAGAGCGCCCGCGGTTCCGAATCCGTCGCCCCCGGTTGTCCGGCGGTACTTTGCCATCGTGGATGCGAGCCATGGAGGGCAGGATCGAGGCGAGGCCTTGAGCCCAACGCTCGCGGAGAAAGACATCACGGTCGAGTTTGCCCGGCGGCTACGGCAGGAACTTGAAAGCCGTGGAATCTCGACGCTGGTGCTTCGCGACTCGGACGCCAACCTGTCACTCGACGATCGGGCTTTCTTTGCCAACAGCAATCATGCCGCCGTATACATCGCGCTGCACGCGGCATCGAACGGTCACGGCGTCCGGCTTTATACCGCATTGCTGCCATCCTCCGCGGGAGACGAACGCGGTCCATTTCGCGACTGGGATACCGCTCAATTGCCGTCAATTCCTCTCAGCCAGGCGACGGCGGCCAGCGTGGCCAACGAACTGAAGAAAGTTCAGGTATCCGTGCGCACGCTGACGGCGCCGCTTCGCCCGTTAAACAATGTTCTGACCGCGGCGATCGGAGTTGAGGTTGCTCCGCCTGCCTCCAATGTTTCGCCGCTGACCGCGCCCGATTATCAGCAACTCATCGCCGGAGCGGTGGCCAATGGAATCGCCGCCGTACGCTCGCAACTTGGAGCCGCGCCATGATTCCTCGACATTTCTATATCGCGGCCTCGGTAATGCTCGCCGCCGTCCTCGGCATGAGTCTCTATGCCTGGCATATGCGCGCCCGCGTAGTAGCGACACCGGTGGCTGCGGCGGATACTCAGCCAATGGTTGCGCCCGTTTCGGGGCCGACCGAGCCAGTAACTTTATTCGTGGCTTATGACGATCTCGGCATACTGCGAGCGCAGGCGGCGCGTATTCCCCTGCCCAGCGTTCGCCAGGAGCGGGCGGAAGAGTTGCTTCATGCCCTCATCGCCTTATATCTGGATAAATCCTCGCCCCATCCACTGCCCGCCGGGTCCGATATTCGAAGTGTCTATCTGGTCGATCCCGGATTAGCGGTGATCGACGTCAATGCCGCATTCGCGGACGGCCATCGATCGGGCGTGCTGGAAGAAGACCTGACTGTCGCCTCGCTGATTCAAACGCTGGCCGCAAATATCCCCGGGATTTCGAAGGTTAGAATTCTGGTAGAAGGACAGGGGCGTGACACTCTCGCGGGTCATGCCGATCTGTCCGACTACTTCGATGTGTCAGCGGTAAATCAACTCACATCGCAACTGCAATCCATCCAGTAAAACTGGAGGCTGGTAGAATCGCAGGCTCAATCTTCAAAGCTTCGCGCTCCGCCCTTCAGGCGATTCTTCACCAGGTTCGTCCAGACAAACTTGATGACGCGGGCGTCGTTGTAGCAGTAGGCCAGGTTATGGTTCAAAGTCGAGAAGCAATGCTGCTGGCAGGTTTTCTTCATGCCGGCAAGTTGCTGTTCTTCGAATTTGTGTGCGTCGATATTTCCCCAGTCATAGGTTGAGGCGTACATCGGGAAACAAGGCGCGACGGTGCCGTCCGTACGGATAATCACATTGTTCTGCCCCGCGCGGCAATTCCACTCGGCAAAATGCAGTTCTCCGTTTGCATCCTGCACAAAGCCGGGCAGGTTCGCAATTTGCCTGGCAATGTTGCCGTTGCTCCCGGTTCCATCGCCGTTCCATCCCAGGCGTTTCAGATCCGATCCACTGGCCATGCGAATGAATGCTTTGATTTCCTGCAGGCGCTGGACCGAATTCACCATCTGATATCCCGCATTATTTTTCTCGATCAGCCAGTCGACCAACGAATCGATCTGCGGCCAATCTTCCGGCCGGATGTAAGTCGGGTTGTCGCTAAGGTGTTTGAAGTGCTCGTCCTGTTCGAGCATCGGTGTTTCATTGATGTGATAGTCAGTAGCGATGCGATGCTCGTGGGCATACTCGGTAAGCTGCCGGATGTCGTCGGTATTATTTCGGCAGATGTTCATGTTGAAGAAAACCATATAGCCGTACACGTATTGCTTTTTCAGCAGATACTCCAGATGCTTGCGGACGGGAACGACGGCTTTAGGGAGGCTTGGCTTTTCATCCCATGAATCCACCGCGAAGTTAAAGACGCTGGCCCCCGCGTCGCCCAGACGATCCGCCACTTCGGGACGCAGCAATCGCCCGTTCGTTCCGATATAAATCCAGAAACCTTTCTTCGCCGCGTAGTAGACGACTTTGTGAGCAAAGTCAGGACGCAGCAGGGGTTCGCCGCCCATCAGCGCCAGGACGCGGCAGCCGTGGTCATGCAGCCAATCGATCGAGCGCCGCGCGACGTCTTCGGTCATCCCTTTGACTTTGTTGTTGTAGGCCCAGCAATACCAGCAATCGAGATTGCACTTGTACTCAACGAATAGATAAGCGGTGATCGGATGAAACACTCCGGGCATGACGCGCGAGCGAATGTAAGGAAAGAGCCAGCCGCGCATGGTGCGATAGGCCTGCGGGAAAGTCCAGTCTCGCTTGAGCGGGGCGGCTTCGGGTCCGGGGTCGGACAGCTTCTCAGGAAATCGCGGGAATACGGGTTCGGGCAACGTCATCCCTCGGGAGACTGGAGGCTTTACCAATTCCGGAGGGGCGTTCATCAGGAGGTTGTGAATGTCTACATCGATACGGAACTTTGGCGCGGTAGCCATACTGGTCTTCCTCCACTGCGCGGAGATCGGTGTTCAATTAGCAGGTCGAACGGTATTGAAGTTCGTAGCGGTAAGCAGCAGAGAGGTTGCTTGAGCTTGCCAATCCTGCCTCCTTCTCCTTGGGCATATCGATTAAATCGGCTCCCCGGCGGTTTCAGAATTATTGACGAACAGGGATTTTTTTCGGCATAGGCTTCTTTTCGGCGCGGAAAAGAAAAAAGCGCGGGTGAATTTGCCCGCGCCCCTTCGAAACAAAGAATTTAAGCCCCGGCCAATACCGGCTCCACTCCGTAAATCGGGTACCACGAAGTCGCGGCCTTCAACTTGTCATTCACGTTGTTGATATTCCTGACGCCCTCGGTTTCCAGCCAGGTGCGAAATGCCGCCGCACCCTGCCGGGCATAAATTGGAATGCCATCTTTCCAGGTGGCGCGGCCGCAGAGCACACCATTGAACTTCACCCCCGATTCCCCGGCCAGCTCGAGCGTCTCACTGAATTCCGCATTGCTGACCCCCGCCGAAAGATAAATGAAGGGCTTTGTGGCGACATTTGCGGCACTGTGGAAAAAATCGATTGCCTCGTTCTTGCTATATGCCTTTTGACCACCGAATGACTTGGTGCCCTCGACGAATTTCATATTCACCGGAACTTCAACCTTCAGCACATCGACGCCGTAACGGTCTTTAGTGAACTCGCGCATGCTTTCGGTAACGATCTTCGGCTTCTTCTTGGCGTAGTCCAGCCCTCTCTCGTCGGCGGCTTCCTCGTAGCCGACAAACTCCAGGAAGAAAGGAATATCGTTGGCGCGGCATTCGTCGCCGATGCGCTCTACCCATGCATGTTTCTTGTCGTTGGTTTCCTTCGGATCGAAGGGAGTGTAGTAAAGCAAAATCTTGACGCAATCCGCGCCCGCCTCTTTCAAACGCTTTGCCGACCAGTGATCGAGGAGGTCGCCCAAACGTCCCGGCCCGGTCTTGTCATATCCGGTCTTTTCATAAGCCAACAGCAGACCGGCATTCCTGGCTCGCCGTTTCGATGCCGGCAAGCCCCACTCCGGATCGAGCAGAATGGCGCTGGCGTGCGGCGTCAACACTTCAGTGACCAGCGTCTTGAACTCCTCCATCATGGCGCTGCTGACTTCGCCGCCCTTTTCCTTGCTCAGCGATTTCTGCAGCGACCCGCGCTGATCCATAGCCGCGGCGGCGATGACGCCGCGCTCGTTCGAAACTTTTTTGAGACCCGCAAGTTTGCCAGGAGTGAGTTTCATGGAATCCTCCAAGGATTGCGAAAAACAGAAATGGACTTCCAAAAACACTCAATTGTAAACCAGAGGCAGGTTCGGCAGGTGCATCTGGATTGCACGTCTGGGCCTGTCGTGGATAGCGCGTTTCGGGGTTGAAAGGTGACGAATCGCTATTTCCGACCCACGATCTCGGAACCCGTTCGCTCCGTAATGGGAGGAGTCTTAACTCAGATGGCAGGGAGTGGTACAGTGGTACGACCACTTCGATTTCACTAACACTTCATCGTGGATAAAATGCTTTTTCTCGTTCCTCCGAGGGAATAATCGATCATGGCAATTGCAACCATAAATCCGGCAACCGGCGAATTGATCCAATCTTTTCAGTCACTATCCAAATCCGAGATCGAAGATAAGATTGCGCTGGCTGTGAAGACCTACCAGGCAGAGATCCAAACCTCCTTTGCCGAGCGCGCCCGGCGCATGAACCATGCCGCTGAGGTTCTGGAACGCGACAAAGACAAATTCGCTCATTTGATGACTCTGGAAATGGGCAAGCCCTACAAAGCGGCCGTGGCCGAGGCGCAAAAGTGCGCGTCCGGTTGCCGATTTTATGCGCAGAATGCCGAACGCTTCCTGTCTGACGAAGCGATTGATACCGGCGTGCAGAAGAGTTTCATTCGATATCGTCCCATCGGTCCCATTCTCGCCGTGATGCCATGGAACTTCCCTTTCTGGCAGGTGGTCCGCTTCGCCGCCCCGGCGTTGATGGCGGGAAATGTGGGGCTGTTGAAGCATGCCTCCAACGTTCCCCAGTGCGCGATCGCACTCGAACAGATTTTTCTCGAAGCAGGATTTCCGAAGGGCGCGTTCCAGACTTTGCTCATCGGAGCGGACCAGGTCGATGCAATTCTCGACGATCCACGGGTAATGGCGGCGACGCTTACCGGAAGCGAGCAGGCGGGCATCCAGGTGGGAGTAGCCGCGGCCAAGCGGATCAAGAAAGTGGTGCTCGAACTGGGCGGCAGCGATCCCTTCATCGTGATGCCCAGCGCCGATCTCGACGCCGCTGTGGCAACAGCAGTCGAGGCCCGGGTGATTAACAACGGCCAGTCCTGCATAGCCGCCAAGCGGTTCATTATTGCCGACTCGATCGCCGGGGAGTTCGAGAAGAAGTTTGTCACGCGCATGGAAAACCTGCGGGTGGGCGATCCTTTTGACGAAAAAACCGAACTTGGGCCGCTCGCCACCGCCGATGCAGTGAAATCACTCGATGCGGATGTGCAGAAATCCGTTCAGGCCGGAGCCAAGTTGCTGACGGGCGGCCAAGCTTTGAAACTGCCGGGCAACTACTATGCGCCGACGGTGCTCACCGATATTCCAAAGGAATCTCCTGCCTATCGCGAAGAGTTCTTCGGGCCGGTCGCGCTGCTGTTTCGCGTGAAGGATATTGATGAAGCGATCCGCCTGGCCAACGACAGCCGCTTCGGCCTCGGGGCCAGCGCCTGGACCAAAGACCAGAGCGAACGCGAGCGTTTCATCAACGAACTTGAATCCGGTATGGTCTTCATCAACAAGATGGTGGCGTCGGATCCGCGCATTCCTTTCGGCGGCGTAAAACACTCGGGCCACGGCCGGGAGCTTTCAGCCAACGGCATCCGCGAGTTCATGAATATCAAGACGGTGTCGATTGCATAGGCCAACTTTCACTGGCGGAGCGTAATCCCACTTAGCACGGATTGCTGTTTGGCCGTCAGCGCCTCCACTCCCTGCCGCGCGTAGGCCATCATTTTGGCGAACTGCGCTTCATCGAATGCCTGCCGTTCTGCCGTCGCCTGCACTTCGACCATCTTGCGTTCCGCCGTCATCACAAAATTCATGTCCACGTCGGCGCGGGAATCCTCTTCATAGCAGAGATCGAGCAGGACTTCCCCATCGACAATGCCGACGCTGACTGCGGCAACAAAATCGCGCAGCGGAACCGACGTCAATGTGCCGGCCTGCACCAGTTTTTCCAAAGCCAATCCCAGCGCCACAAATGCGCCAGTAATCGAAGCCGTCCTGGTTCCGCCATCTGCCTGTATGACATCGCAATCGATCCAGATCGTGCGCTCGCCGAGTCGGGACAAATCTGTCACCGCACGCAGCGAACGGCCAATCAGCCGCTGAATTTCATGGGTGCGGCCACTGGGCCGTCCTTTGGCCACTTCGCGCGGTGTGCGGGTCAGGGTTGCACGGGGAATCATCGAGTACTCGCTCGAGATCCACCCTTTCCCTGAGTTGCGCATGAACGCCGGCACAGCCTCTTCGATCGATGCCGTACAAATCACGCGGGTGTTGCCGACCTCGATCAGCACCGATCCTTCGGCTGTTGGAATAAAATCCGGCACGATCGAAGCCGGGCGCAACTGATCGGGAGCGCGATTATCGGAGCGGTAGAACATAAGCGAGGATTGTAAACGATAGGTGTTCACAGCAGAGTTTCCACGACGCGGCCGGGCACGCGCAGAGCCTGGGCGATTTCCCGAGTTTTTCGGCTAAACTCTTCGGTATGCCGACACTGATCCCGCAACCAACGCGCATACAATCCGCAGGCAACAAGCCCAAGCTCATCGACGAATACATTGGGCGCGTCAACTCACAAACCGGTTCGGTGAGCATTGCCCACATGCGAAGTCCCGCTGGATGGGTTGAACCCGGGCAAACGCCTGAGTTCGAGGAGTTCACGATCGTTTTGAAGGGTATGCTGCGCGCGGAACACAGGAATGGGTCGATCGATGTCTCCGCTGGACAAGCCATCATCGCGCACGCCGGTGAATGGATCCGCTACTCGACTCCTCATCAGGACGGCGCAGAATATATCGCCGTGTGCGTGCCAGCTTTCTCTATGGAAACTGTGCGCAGGGATGAATAGACGAAATAACCTACGTCTATTCCCACTCAATCGTGCCCGGAGGTTTCGACGTGACATCGTAAACCACGCGGTTCACGCCTTTTACTTCGTTCACGATACGGTTAGAAATCTTCTTCAGGACTTCGTGCGGCAGCGGGACCCAATCGGCGGTCATGCCATCTTCCGAACTGACGGCTCGAATCGCACAGGTATATGCGTAAGTCCGCATATCTCCCATCACACCCACTGTCATAATCGGCAGCAGGACGGCGAAGGATTGCCAGATTTTGGTATAAAGCCCCGCGTACTTGATTTCGCCGACGACTATGTCATCGCACTCGCGCAGCAATGCCAGCCGCTCGGGCGTTACCTCGCCCAGTACGCGCACTGCAAGCCCCGGCCCCGGAAATGGCTGCCGCTGCAAGATCTCTTCCGGCACGCCCAGATCGCGGCCGATCTTACGGACTTCATCCTTGAACAAATCTTTCAGCGGCTCGATCAGTTTCAACTTCATTTTCTCCGGAAGCCCGCCGACGTTGTGATGCGATTTGATCACCTGCGACGGCCCACGCACAGAGCGAGATTCGATCACGTCAGGATAAAGCGTTCCCTGCACGAGCCATTTGACCTTGCCTTCCTTCTTCGCGATGCGCTGGGCCTCCCGCTCAAACACTTTGATGAATTCGTTGCCGATGATCTTGCGTTTCTTCTCGGGATCGGTAACACCCTTCAGTTTGGCGAGAAAGCGATCGGTCGCATCGACCGCGTCGAGGCGCAGGCCAAGCTTGTCGCGCAGGCTCTTCTGCACCTTTTCGAATTCGTTCTTGCGGAGCACGCCGTTGTTCACGAAAATGCAGGTCAGCCGCGAGTTCCCTTTCTGATCACGCAGAGCGCGGTCGACAAGAACGGCCGCAACGGAGGAGTCCACGCCGCCGGAGAGGGCACAGATCGCCCGTCCGCTTCCCACTTCACGCTTTACCTGCTCAACGGTTGAATCGATGAAGTGTTGCGGCGTCCAGGCCGGTTTGGCTCCGCAGATTTTGAAAACGAAGTTGCGCAGGATCTCTGTCCCCTGCCGGGTGTGATGAACCTCCGGGTGGAACTGCACGGCATACCATTTCTTCGCCACACTCTGAATTCCGGCGACCGCATTCGGCGTCTTCGCGGTCAACACAAATCCGGAGGGCAACTCGAGGGCTTCGTCTCCGTGAGACATCCAGACCGGTTGGCGCTTCGCGAGTCCCTGAAAAAGCACCGACTCCGCGACAATATCGATCTCGGCATGGCCATACTCGCGTTTTTCCGCCGGACGAACTTTGCCGCCCAGGGTGTGCACCATAAATTGCAATCCATAACAAATGCCGAGCACGGGCACGCCAAGCTCAAACAGTTTCGGGTCTGCAGGCGGAGCATCTTTGTCATAGACGGACCAGGGCGCACCCGAGAGCACGATGCCCATTGGCGCGGCGGCTTTAATGTCCTTGAGCGAAGCGGTGCACGGCAGCACTATGGAAAATACATTTTGCTCGCGGATGCGGCGCGCAATGAGTTGCGTGGTTTGCGCACCGAAGTCGAGGATAACGATGGATTGCAGGGACGCGGAGGGATTGTTGTTGAATTGGGGTTCCACGGATGAGTCTCTCAAATCGGACGGCCGCTGTAAAGGATTGCCTCTGCCAGGTGTGCAGCCAGTTAAAACTCAGGGATGAGTCCCGGGAGATCGCTCAGAATCGACTCGTCGCGGTCGACTGCATCACTTCGAGTGTTCGATCCTGTTCCGTAGCCATCAGGCGGAAGCGGCGGCGGCGCGGGATCGGTCGACAACGAGATACTCGGAGCCAGCCCGATGAAGATATATCCGCCCAGCCGCGCAATGTAGAGCCAATCGATCACCGCGAAATATGCCAGCGCGACGAGGATTTCGCCAGCGACGATCAGTGGCGTCGAAACAATGCGCACAAAAAGAAGCAAGCCGAAACCGGCTGAAGACGCGGCGACGAAGGCAGCAAGCTGCGCAATGGCGTTCCACGCACTCGCCGCCATGACAGATCCGGACTGCGTTCGAAGCATCGTGGCCGCAGCCGAAATCGCCCCCAATGCGTCGTCACCCTCGCTCACCACGAAAATGCCAGCCACGGAGAGAAACCAGTTCAACTCCGTCCAAAGAACGCAGATGAACCCGGCCAGGGGTATAAGGATCAAAAGGGATAGTGCAGGATTCGGATTCGAGTCCGGCGAAGCGAAGCCGGCGACGATTGCCGAGGCCACAATGGCGAGGCCAGCCGCGAGGGTTGCTACGACTCGAAGAAAGCTTATCGCGACCAGAGAGAGCAGCGGCGAAAACTGTTCTACCGCCTCGAAGGAATTGCCGGAAGCAAAATTATCGTGAAAATAATTCAGCAGCGCGCGCACGGTTGCCAAACGGCCCAGAGAAGCTGCCAACACCCACAAAATCGATAACATCAACGCAGCCAGTACTGCGGCAAGCGCAGCGCGATTTAGCGACCCGTGAAGAACGTGATCGAGGGCACGTTCCACTAACAACGGCCGTTTGGACCTTAGAAAAGCAGTGTCGGCCTTAGTCAGAGGCAGAGAATCGAGGTACTCGACGATCGCGAACAGTAAAGCCCCGCACGCAATTCCACCCACCGTCCATCGCCAGGCGATCTCGGCGAACGTTACCGAGGGCCTGCGGAACGCCGCGCGAAATCCTTCGAGCGTTGGGGAAAGTTGATACATCTTTTTCTCTCACCAAGCATATCCCAGGGCAGGCAAAGCTCTTTGTATCTTGCGATCACGGATCATTGAATCACCGATCGTTGAGTGCACCGATCGTTGAATCATTGATCGTTGAATCGCGGATCGCGAATCGCTTTACTTTGAATAACTTTACATTGGTTGCGAGTTGATACTTGCAACCGGGGCCTGCGCGCGAGCATCTCTATCATTAAGAACTGCAAAAATAGTTTTCTTCAGGCTGATTCGGCGAAGTCTATTCGCCGCCTCGACTGAATTTCTTACGTTAAGGAGAAACACAGAATGAAGTACGCGCAAACTATCGGTTTAATGGGAATTATGGCGTTCGCGCTCTCGATCTCGGCGTTCGCCAAGGATACACATTCAGGAAATTTTAGGCTCGACGATACGGCTCAGGTGGGTTCTACTCAACTCGCACCGGGGACCTACAGGGCTGAGTGGAGCGGCCCTGCGAACGCGCTGAAGATTGACATCTTACACAACGGCAAAACCGTGGCAACCGCAGAAGGCAGGATTAAGGGTTTGCAACGGCCTTCACCCTATGATGCGGTACTGATGAAGCCGGCGGCTAACAATGCAAAGGCATTGAACGAAATTGACTTCAACAATCGCAGCGAAGCTTTGATTCTGGGTGGGGAATGATTTCTGAAAGTGCGACCGCGAGAAAAAATGGGCCCTTCGCGGGGCCCATTTTCTTGCGTTTCTAGCAACTTTTCTAAGCCTATTTCACAACCAGGTTCAACAGCTTTGCTGGAACATAGATCGTTTTCACGATCCGCTTGCCGGCGATTGCCGACTTCACTTTCTCATCGGCGAGCGCGCCCTCAACCACCAGAGTTTCAGAGGCGTCTGACGGCACCGTCACGCGGCCGCGAAGTTTCCCGTTAATCTGCACAGGAATTTCCAACTCTTCTTCCTTCGCAAGCGCGGCATCGTATTCCGGCCAGGGAGACCTGAGGAGATCGCTCTTCTCGCCGAGCATCTCCCATAGTTCGTGCGCCAGATAAGGAGCAAAAGGCGCAAGCAACAAGACCAGATCGCGCTGCACTTCGACAAGAATGGCGGTTCTTTCGGCAGTCGACTGCCTGGCTGAGTTGGCCTCTTCATACGCGTAAAGCGCATTCACCAATTCCATGATTGCCGAGATGCACGTGTTGAAGTGCCAGCGCCCTTGAAAGTCGTCGCTGACGCGCTTGATCGTTTGATGCAACTTCCGCTGCAACGCGCGATCCTCTGAAGAGAGCGAAGCGGGCGAAATCGCATTCGCCTGATGCGAGCTGCCGGCATTCCTCACGACGAAACGATAAACGCGCCCGATAAATCTCTGAATCCCTTCAATGCCGGAATCCTGCCAGTCGAGATCGCGATCGGGCGGTGCGGCAAACAAGCTGTAGAGCCGCGCCGCATCCGCGCCGTAGCGCGCCACCATCTCGTCAGGACTGACAACATTGCCCAAACTCTTCGACATCTTCGCGCCGTCTTTGATGACCATGCCTTGCGTGAACAAGCGTTCGACAGGTTCATCATTCGAGACGAGGCCAATATCGCGCATGAATTTAGTCCAGAAGCGCGAGTAGATCAGGTGCAAGATGGCGTGCTCGACGCCGCCAATGTATTGATCGATCGGAAACCAGTACTGCGCAGTCTTCGAATCGAACGGAGCGTGATCGTTGTGCGCGTCGGTGTAACGGTAGAAATACCAGGAGGAGTCGACAAACGTATCCATCGTGTCGGTTTCGCGGCGCGCCGGGCCGCCGCACTTCGGACAGATCGTGTTGACGAACTCAGGCACGCGGCCGAGCGGCGATCCACCGGCAAGCGTGATCTCGACATTCTCGGGCAGGAGCACGGGCAAATCTTTTTCCGGCACGGGAACGATGCCGTCTTTTTCGCAGTAAAGCATGGGGATGGGTGTGCCCCAATAGCGCTGGCGCGAAATCCCCCAATCTTTCAAGCGATAGGTAACGGTAGCTTTGCCAAAACCATTCTGCTCGGCAAAGGCAGACATGGTTTTGATGGCATCGGCACAGTCCATGCCGCTATATGGTCCCGAGTTGATGAGCATGCCGTTGTGGGCAGTAAAGGGAAGCGGCGGCTCGGTCATAGTTTCTTCCGGATCATCGGAAATGGGAAGAATGACAAGCCGAATTTCCAGCTTATATTTCTTCGCGAACTCATGGTCGCGATCGTCGTGCGCAGGCACGCTCATGATCGCGCCGGTGCCGTAATCCATGAGGATGTAGTTGGCGATCCAGACCGGAATCCTCTCGTGATTAAAAGGATTGATCGCGTAGCGCCCCGTAAAGACGCCGTGCTTTTCGATCTCGCCGATGTCGCCCGCTTCTTTGGCCTTGCGCTGCTCGGCGATGAGTTGATCGACTTTCGCCCGCAAATCCGCGTTCGTAGCGGCGAGATCCGCAACCAGCGGATGCTGCGGCGCGAGCTGCAGCGACGTGGCGCCATAGATCGTGTCGACGCGCGTCGTGAATACGCTGATCCTGGACTCGGTGGCTCCAGATGCACCGTCGAGCCTGAAATCGATCAACGTGCCTTCGCTGCGGCCAATCCAGTTGCGCTGCATGGTGCGAACTTTTTCCGGCCATCCAGGAAGCTTGTCCAGATCGCGCAATAGCTCATCGGCGTATTTCGTGATGCGCAAGAACCATTGTTCAAGCTCGCGTTGTTCGACGAGCGTATCTTCATGCCGCCAGCAGCAGCCATTGGCCAGCACCTGCTCGTTAGCGAGCACGGTTGCGCATTGCGGGCACCAGTTGACTTTGCTCTTCTTCCGGTACGCCAGTCCTTCCTCGTGAAACTTGAGGAAGAACCACTGGTTCCAGCGGTAATACTCCGGCAGGCATGTGGTTACTTCGCGCGACCAGTCGTAGGCGAAGCCAAGGCGATTCATCTGCGCCTTCATCCTGGCGATGTTGCCCAGCGTCCACTGGCGCGGCGGAGTATGGTTCTGAATCGCCGCGTTTTCCGCCGGCAAGCCAAACGAATCCCATCCCATGGGATGAAGCACGTTGTATCCGTTCATCCACATATAGCGCGCGAGAGCGTCGCCAATGGAATAGTTGCGCACGTGCCCCATGTGGAGCGCACCGGAGGGATACGGCAACATTTCGAGCACGTAGAATTTCTTTTTGCTCGAATCGCGGCCGGCGGCGTAGAGTTGCGGATCTTTCTGCCAGCGCTCGGCCCACTTCGTTTCGACGCGCTGCGCATCGTAGCGCTCGTCGCGCTCCCGATCTGGCCGGTTCATGGTTGCGGACTCGGATTTGTCGTCTTGCTGCATGGATTATGGATGTTTACTGCCGGAGCATGGATGTTTACTGCCGGAGCATAGATTTTACAATGGCGACAGGTGCTCGCGGCTAGCGATATACGCTCTTCCGATGTCCAATTTCCAGAATCATAACCGTGATTTTTTCGTCTTGAATGTCGCAAATCAGGCGGTAGTCTCCCACACGATATCGCCACAAGCCGCGTTTTTCGCCGTGCAGCGGTTTGCCCCATTGGCGGGGATCCTCGGCCGGGACGAGCCTTTCACGCAGGAATCGCTGAATGGATTTTTGGGTGACGCGATCAAGCTTCGCAATTTGTTTCTCGGCGGTGCGCGTGATCTCAATTCGCCATGTCAACGGTATTATCGGTCCAGCCCAAGACGGCGTTCCAGTTCTTCCAACGTAATGGTCGGCTCACGGCGTTCCAGGGCGGCGATCCCCCTCAGATAATCCTCTCGGTCTTCGAGATACTGGCGAATGGCTTCGCGCGCGTAATAACTTTTACTGCGGCCGGTTTTTCTTGCCAGCGAGGCAAGCCTTTTTTCCAGTTCGGGTTCCAGACGTATGCCGAGCATCTGTTGAACATGTTAAACAATCGCCTGCCGAAAGGCAACGTGCCTACCGGATTAGGATGCGAAACGGCTGGGTCTCTATGCCACCAGTTTTTTCAAAGCTTCGACGTTTCTGCGGTCGTCGCCCGGCTTGTCAATCGGAGTTTCAGCGATGAAGGCGGCATGCGCGAGGCGGAGATCGTTGAGCAGAACACGAAACGCCTCTTTGCCGATGGTTCCCTTCCCGATCTGCTGGTGGCGGTCGAGCTTCGAGCCGCGAGCGGCCTTGGCGTCGTTGCAGTGAATGACTTTTACGTTATTCAATCCAATGGTGGCGTCGAGATGGGAGAGCGTTTGGTAAATGCCTTCCTGGCTGACGATATCGTAGCCGGCGACATGTGTATGGCAGGTATCGATGCAGGCGGCGATGGGTATGATGCCCTCGAGGCGGCCGATAACTTCCGCTACCTGCTCGAAGCTGCCGCCGAGAGAAAACTCGGCGCCAGCGGTATTTTCGATCAGAATCGTTAATCCGTTTTGCGCCAGGTCGAGCCCTCGCGTCGCGGCGGCAATCGCTGCCGAGGTTTGCAGTAAGCCGGCTTCGCGGTCAGCCCCTCGGAATGAGCCCGGATGCAGCACGAGATAGTCGGCGCAGACCGCGAGCGCGCGCTCAACTTCCCCGCGAAATGCCTCGATCGATTTCTTCAGGAATAACTGATTTGCGCTGGCGAGATTCACGAGGTAATTCGTGTGAATTACCAGCGGTTTGAGATCGTATTTGGCGCGCAGGCGAAGCATTTCCTCGCACAACGGATAGCTCAGGTCGTAGGGCGCCCACTGCCGCGGACTCGAAGAAAATATCTGGAGGGTATTGCAGCCGATGCGGTAAGCGCGCTCCGCCGCATTGTGAACTCCTCCTGCGGTTGAGGTGTGAATGCCGATGCGGCGGGAGGTCAGGCGCGGCGGGCGCTTCGGGGCTGGACGATGCAAAATATCCTGCTCGCGCGCCAGTGAGTGAGGCATGCAAAAAGTATAGTTGCAAAAGTGCGGTGATTGCGGCAGGAGAGCAGACAAAGGTAGACTTAAAAGGCTTGCCAGTCTGCGGTAACCAGTCCCACCCTAATCCGCATGCGGCTGCGAGGAATCTATGCTGGTTGTGATGAAAGCGCACGCCACCGAGGAAGAGGTGCGTGGTGTCTGCGCAAAAATTGAAAAGCTCGGTTACCGGCCGCATCCCATGGCGGGAGCCCAGCGCACCGCTATCGGAATCACCGGAAACAAGGGAGAAGTGGAGCAAGGCACGCTGGAAGAAATGCCGGGCGTGCAGGAAGTCATTAAGGTTTCTAAACCATACAAGCTGGTAAGCCGCGATCTCAAGGAAGACAACTCTGTCATTCGTTTTGAAGGCACCGAAGCCACGATTGGAGGCCAAGGCCTGGCGATTGTCGCCGGCCCCTGCGCTATCGAGAGCCGTGAGCAGGCCTTTGCCGTAGCCGAGCGCGTGTGCCGCGCCGGCGCACAATTCTTCCGGGGCGGCGCCTATAAACCGCGCACGTCGCCTTATTCCTTTCAGGGCCTGGGTGAAGAGGGCCTGCGAATCATGGCCGAGATTCGCCAGCAGTACGGGATGAAAATCATCACCGAAGCCATCGACAACGAATCCCTCGATTTGGTCGAGGAATACGCCGATGTGATTCAGATCGGCGCCCGCAACATGCAGAATTTTTCGCTGTTGAAGCGCGCCGGACGAGCGAGGAAACCGGTGCTGCTGAAGCGTGGCATGTCGGCGACGCTGGAAGAATTCCTGATGGCGGCGGAATACATTTTAAGCGAGGGCAACTATAGCGTCGCATTGTGCGAACGCGGGGTTCGCACCTTTGCCGATCACACGCGGAACACGCTGGACCTGAGCCTGGTACCGGCAGTGCAGCGGTTAAGTCATCTTCCAATTCTGGTCGATCCCAGCCATGGCACTGGCAAGAGGAACAAAGTCACGCCGCTGTCGCGTGCGGCCGTGGCAGTCGGGGCCGATGGCTTGATGGTGGAAGTTCACAACAAGCCGGACGAGGCAATGTCGGACGGCCCACAATCGCTGTTCCCGGACCAGTTCGATGAACTCATGCTTCAGATCCGTCAAATCGCCGCTGTGGTAGGGAGGACCGTGCCCGGCATAGGGGTGAACCATCCATATGCGGTGATTCATTCTTAAGTTGCTTCTCTCTCAACCAGACGGAACAATTCAACAACAGCGGGTGCAAAGAACTGTAAAATCGGTGGTCTTTTTCGGAGTTCTCAGCCAATCTGTAAGGTCATTTCTCTCTCGGACAAAGTGCGGCAGGGCAGCAGGAGAAGTCATTTTATGTTTCGCGAAGTCAGGCCGGTCTCGCCAGTGAAGTCCCTTCTAGTTTTCGTTGCTCTATTCTCGGCGCTGCCTTACGCTGCGCTCGCCCAACGCGGCGCCGGGAGCCTTGGCGGGGGTACAGCCGGAGGTGGGGGATTGAGCGGCCATTCAGGCATTGCTACCGGGATCGACACCAAGGACGATCTTAAGGATTTTCATGACGTTCTTGCGTTGCAGGCGAGCAGCCAGCAGGTCACCGAATACAAAGCGATGTTGAAAAGCACAGAATCGGCTGCGGCGGAATTGAAGACGCTCGTCGAGCAACTGAAAATTGATAATTCTGCCGAGCTTCAGCAGCGAAAAAGCAACCTTGATCAGAGAATTGAAGCGGCGCGCACGGCGAACGCAAAATTCGTGGATCGCCTGTCGGATCGGCAAAAATCCGGGCTAAGAGAGGATCTAAGAAAACTAAGTAAAGCGGACTCCGACCTGGGCCAGGAATTCAAAGCGCTGGATATCCAGATCTCAGGAAACAAAGCGGATTCGCAACAGATCGCCACATCGGCTGAGGGTTTGGACCGCGCGCTTTCGACCTTCCGCGGCGAGCAACTCGCTCTCGGGGACGAAATGAGTATCGGCACACGCAACGCTGCGCAGGATGGCGTGTTCTCTACAGCGCCGGTCAGGACATCCATAAAGATAGAAGATCAGTCCGTCTCGTTGACAACCAGGGCAGTATTTTCAAAGCCGGAAGCACCGGGCGACGGTTCACTGCGTCTTATTCTCACTTCCGACATGTCAGACCTGCAACAAAAGCTTACGGATATTCTTCGTGCCGCATTGAACAAGTCCGATGCCTGCGGAGAGCAGATTGCAGTCCAGAGCGCGGATCTCGTACCGTCGGCTCCTACGAGCCTGGTTCGCGTGCAGGTGCACTATGAACGATGGGCCTGCATGGGCAGAGGCAATGCGAATGAAATGGTCGAGGGAAATGGCACGATGGAAGTGAAACTCGCGCTCTCGGTCTCAGAAAACGGAACTCTTGCGCTTGTGCCGACGATCGGAAACGTGGATGCCGAAGGGCTGGTTGGCGAGCTGCTGCGCTCAGGGTCTGTGGGCGAAGCTGTGCGCGACAAGATTGCGGACTCAGTGCTTTTGGCGATCGTGCAGGGTGCCGACTATAAGGCTATGCTTCCTCCGGCTGCACAGGGCAACGTGAAGCTGCAGCAGGCGCGCTTTCAAGGAACCGGCGCGAACATCTTGACTATCGTGATGGAGGGCGGAATCCGAGTCTCGCCCGAAAATATGACTTTACTGTTAACGCAGTTGAAGGCAGGCGAAGGGAAAGTGCAATCCTCGGCGGCGCAATCGGCTCCTCGATAGTCCGTTGACCTCTTTGGTAATCTTATCCTCCCGAGGCAATCGTCCATCACCTTGAGAAAACTCCTCGTTATTACTTTTCTCCTTCCACTCCTGGCGGCGCTCGGGTGGTGGTATTTCCGGGAACGGTCACTTCCAGAATACGGGCCCTCCTATCGCGAATACGCCTATGTGACCAACGGCAAGAGCAACACGGTCAGCGTCATTGACCTGCGAACCTTTGAGCCGGCGAAGACCATCGTAGTCGGAACGGCTCCGACCGGAGTTGCCGCCAATCACTCGAAGAACGAAATCTATGTCGTGAACTCCGGTTCGAACAGCGTCAGCGTCATCGACGCGGAGAAGAATTCCCTTGCCGCTACCATCGGCGTTCACGGCCGGCCCTACTACATCGATATTTCGGAGGACGGCAAACGGGGTTATGTAGCGAATTCGGCTTCGGCAAATGTGTCGGTGATCGATCTCGCAAGACGCTCAGTGATCGCTAACGTGCGGGTGGGCTCTGCTCCAGGGCTTGCCCGAGTTTCGCCGGATGGGTCTGTCGTGGTGGTCTCCAACCGTGGCGATAACACGGTCTCGCTGATCGATACGAAGCTACTGCGCGTGCGCGATACGCTGCCAGTCTGCGCTCAGCCGGAAGATATCGCGATCCTCCCCGACTCGAGCAAAGCGTTTGTGGCTTGCACCGGATCGTCGCAGGTCGCCGCAATCGCGCTAAAAAACCTGAATGAAGCAAGCGATCGGCTGCTCGCGCTGCTGGATGTTGGACGAACACCAGTCGGTCTTTCGCTCAAACCGGACGGCGGCGAATTGATGGTTTGCGATTTCGACTCGGATAGCATTTCCATTATCGAGACTGGAAACAACGAAGTCGGCAGTACCGCCCTCGTCGGGCAGCATCCCGCCCGTGGCATCGTCACCCGTGATAATTCCCGGCTATATGTGAGTAATTTCGGGTCTGACAGCGTGGCCGTCTACGACATCGATCTAGGGCACAGAATCACGACGCTGCCGGTCGGAAGCCATCCCGAAAGCATGGCGCTCTCGCAAAGCGAGAACTATCTTCTGGTGGTCGATACCGAGGCGGGGGATGTCACCGTAGTGCAAAGGCGCACTCCGCGGAAACTGGAACCGACCGAGTATTCCCTGCTCACACTGATTCCCGTAGGAGTTCAGCCGAATGGAATCGTGGTGAAGGCATTTCGCGTGACAAACCCGGCGGCAGTTGCTGCAAAGTGAATCCACTGAGTTCTCTCGCCGGGGATGTTTAGGGCGTTGGAACGCCTTTCGAACAGAATTTATCGAGGGCGGCCTTCAATTCCGCGGCAATCGCGGGGGCCTCGCGAGATTCGATATCGCGGCGCGGCATCATGTAAACGAGTTCGCCATCGTTCAATATCGCTATCGACGGCGACGATGGCGGCTGTCCCGTGAAATAACTGCGGGCGCGTTCCGTCGCGTCCTTGTCTTGCCCGGCAAAGACCGAGAAAGACCGGTCCGGATGTGCGCTATTTTGCAGCGCCATGCGTACCGCCGGGCGCATACGACCCGCGGCGCAACCGCAGATCGAATTCACAACCACTAACGAAGTGCCCTGATTCTTCAGCGCGCGGTCAACTTCCTCGGCTGTCTTTAGTTCCTGGATGCCCAGCCGCGTCAATTCTTCACGCATCGGAATCACCATGATTTCTGGATACATATCGTCGAGTGCCTCATCACCTGAAATTGGACTGATTCGATTGTAACCCAGGCTTCAGATTCAGCGAGTCTGCTGCAACAACATGGCTGTTACCGTCCGATCCAGGTTTTTTTCTGCCCGGCCGCGGTTGTGTAAACCTTTGTACGGGTTATTTCATCATTTGGGTAGTTCCAGCCGGGAACTCTGCCTCATCGGATGGGAAGCGTTCAACCTGCAAAGATTTGACAAAATCTCTCTTGGCGAATCCCTTGCAATGGAGTATTTTTGCCGACACGCAGTTTGCGCGAAGCGGAACCATACGCCTGGTTCCGCGACGGAAAACCCTAACCGGCGCGGAGCGGTAATGCGCAAGCCGTTTTGTGAACTCGATTTGTAGTGCGTTGCATCATGTCTTTAAGTGTCCGGGAGGAAGCCAGCCATGAAGTCGCTTCTTCACCTTGTAACGCTGGTAGCGGTTAATCTCGTCACTGCGTCTATTTTCTGCCTGACTGCCGGTGCCGCCCACGCGGCCGCAGCCTCCAGTGAAGTCGCGATCCCGGCTTCTGACGGAGCGGATTCATCACAGGAGTTGCTGATCCCAGGTCCGCTGCGCTCTTTTCTGCGCATGGCGGGTATCAGCCAGCAAATCTCGGCCGATGACGTCCTCCCCTTACTGGCGTGGAACGTATCGGATCTGGGGTATCAGGGCGCCGATCATCCCACCGAATATCTGATACTCCTCACGCGTTATGTAACGCAGGCGAGGGAGCTGGCAGCTCTGGCTGGGGGTGAGGGGATGATTCGCGTTTCCAGCTGCGAAAATGCGGCGCCCCTTCTGCGGATCTTAGGCTACCGCATTGTGCCCGGCTGCGGGCATAGTGCTTCGCTGCTGACAGCCGATGCCGAGCGAGCGTTTCTCACCATCGACTCCGGTTTCCCTCTCACGGAGCTTGAGCAAACTGTGCAGGGAGGCAAGCCTTTCGAGTATCCGTATTCTTCCACTCGTGTGCCCGTGTTGTTCGGCGAGCATGAATGGGTCGCTGTCGGCAAGAAGAATCGCAGGGACACCCGTGAGCTGGTCGACGCGATCCTCAGCGATCACTCCGTCGCCCGTTTGTACTGGGCCCTGTCGAAAATGGATCCGGAAACCAGGAACTTTTTACAACACAATTTTGGAGTTCGCGACCTGGTTCCTTACGGCGCCGCACTTGATTTCTACGGAAGTCACCTTTGCATCCGGCACGAGCGAGTCGTTGTACCGGGTGGTCCGGAGACAGACTCGGAATGGCAGGACCTGGTAGGTGCCGGCCCCGACAAACCTGTGGATTTCATTCCGAGATTGCTTTCCAGGGATAAGGGCTGGCTGGCCGCTTATTTTGATGTGCTCGCCAGCGTTAGCCGGGAGCAACAAGCCTATTTCCTTAAGGCAAGTCACCTGGAGAGATTTTATGGTGCACTGCGCTCTCCGGCCTCGCCGAAGAGTGCGACATCCGGTGTGTTCAGGCCGGCTCCCTGGTTGTTGCTCCTGGTCAGTCAAACTCGATGGGATGCCAAGGGAGAGCCACTGATTCCCGGCAACGCGGAGGTTTGGCGGGAAGTTCTTCCCCGGTGGCAAGATCCTTCTCACGCCCTGCAGGCACGGGAGAGACGCATGGTCAAAAACGCCCAGGACTTGATGGAGGATATGTTCGCCGTTTCCCGTGAGAATACGGATGACGGCCCCCTGCAGGCTTACCTTGCTCTAAGCCAACTGGATAGCCGGCGGCGCCCCGGCCATGGCTTATCTCCCGAGACAGTCCGCCTGATGTGCCTGAAATTCACCGATTTCAGCGACCAGTACCGCATCTTCTCCGAATTTCCGCAGTTGAGCGATGCTTCCATTGTTCTGTTCCTTGAGACCGCCGAGCACCTGGAAAAGATTTCAAATCCTTCGCGCGGCGATGCCTTTGGGCTTATGCAGGCGAATATCGGGATCTGGCAAATTCTCGCCCGCCAGGGTCAGATTCCAGCCCATCAACTCGACGAATCCTGGCAAAACGTCATCAAGCCTTTCGCCAAGCTTCGATCGGAAGGTCAAGTCTATGACGCCGGCAGAACATCGCTCGCACAGCTATTCCGTGCAGCTACCGGCAGCCCCGCGGTAACGCAAGATGAAATTGTCGATCTGCTGGCCGGCCCTCAGCAGAGCACGGCGGAAGGCAAAAAGATTCACGCTCAGTTGGCGAATAAAATCCGCTCCGCCCTCGATGGCCAGAGATTGGTCTCGCTTGACACGCTGATCGCATTAGGCGATGCACTTAGAGAAAAGGCGAACGGAAAAGCGCCAGAAGAATACGTTCTCCATATGGCGGGCGAGCTTCACGAATTCCAGATGCCGCAGCCGATCTTTACCAACAGCGAGAGAACGGAGTGGGCGCCCACTGTTTACAACAACCATCACACCGATCTGGAGATGCGAACCAACGTGGGAGGAGCGCTCGGCTCAACTAAAGCTTCGCGAGCGCAACTCGAGGAAGCTCGCGGCCAGCTCGCGCCGTTTCTGCGGGATATCCTTGTCGGCCTGAATTACGCTTACTACGAACCACCGGGTTCGCAGGCCCTGCACAACAACCCGCTATTCGTCCGCTCTCACGATTTTGCGGGCGAGACGGTTGAGGGCATAAAAGCCATCTGGCAGGCGCCTCAACTCTTCGGTGCAGGCTATCCCGCCGGCGGCGGTGCGCATTTCGTCGGCTCCCTGGCCGACCTCCCTTATGCGCTGGCCGAACTCGAAGAAGATTTCATCGCTCCGAAAAACGTGCAAGCGCTGATCTGGGAAGAATTGGTTCCCAGTCTTTTGACCAGCGCGATATTGCCACGATGGTGGAGCGTGAGCCCCGACGAACTGCACGCAGTAACGCTTTATCAGCGAGCCGGCGAAGAACTTCTCACCGCGTCCGCAAGCGACGACAAACTGCGGGCCAAGGTCATGCCAGTTCTTTCCGATCGTGTGCTGCCACGGCGCGCAGAGAAAATCGAACTGGCGCTGCGCGCCGGGCGAACCGCGGAGGTTCTCGCGGAAGTGACCCCGGCCGACACTTTTTACTTGACCGTGGAATTCGAGCGCAAGCATCCCGAAGAAACCAGTTCGTGGGGAACGGCGAGTCAGGAACTTTGGGATCTTCAACGCCGGCGCCCGGAGGAAGCGAACCCGAGGCGTCTGTCACAGGACTTTGGCATACCGCATCCTGCGCTGAGTCACACTTATGCGCTCGAGTTGCTCAACGTGCCTCCGCTGCCTGCGTTCTCCGGATTCGCCAGCCGCCTGCTGGCTGAATCGTGGGATTCCTCGAACCTTTATTGGGCTCGCCTGGCAGATGAAGCCGGTTATCCTCCTGTCGCTCTCAATCAATTAGTTCCGCAGCTGACGCAGGAGATGGTCGAAAGAATATTTGCTACCGATCTAGAGGATTGGCCGGCGATCCTTCGCGCAATGCGCGAAACCGGCGATAATTTCCGGAAGCGAAGAGACGCTTCGGCGGCGGGGGCGGGAGACTCCCGTGCCGAAGATTCAGGCTTGAGACGCAGGCCCAACGAATAGACGCCGCAATTAACCAGGGCTTGCGCGAACAGGGGCTAAGAAACATGGGGCGCAAATCGTTTCTTTCCGTTTTTGTTTTTCTCGGTTTATTGGTCCCGGGTGGAAGCGAGATCGAAGGCCAGGATGACTCGGCACTGCATGTGGTCGTCAACATGGTGCAACTTAACGTGGCCGTCACCGACAAAGAGGGAAATTACATTACCGGTCTGCACCCGGACGATTTTGTAATCACAGAAGACGGAATTGCCGAAAAACTGGCGACCTTTGCCGAAGGAGACGCCCCGGCCCGCAGCGTGGCCGACTCAGACACGGCCACTGGCCAAATGGCAAACAGCGCCGACCGCCGCATGGATCATGCCGAGGACCCGCCGCCAACCTTTTCGTCGTTAATTGCCGGATCGAATGTCTTCATTCTGTTCGATACCAGCAACTACATGTATCGTGATTTTGTCTTCGCCGAGGATGCCATTTCGGAATTCGTGCACTCTCTGGAGAGCGCCGATAAGATCGCGTTCTACTCCTACAGCAGAAACATCTCGCGAGCTGCGCCCCTGACCGCCGACCGGGTGCAGGTTTTGCGCGGCGTTCGCTCCACGGTTGCCGGAGATTCGGCAGCTCTTTACAACGCCCTGTTGCTGACCGTGAAGGATGCCGCGCAGTACACCGGCAGAAGAATGGTCGTCGTTTTCTCCAATGGCCCGGACAATTCCAGCGTGGTACCCCCGGAAGATGTGGCCGAACTCGCGCAGTCAGCCGGAGTTTCGATTTACATGATCAGCACGCGGGAGGCGATGTTGGAACCGGTTTCGACCGCGGTTTTTGAGCGCATGACGGCTGCCACCGGAGGCAAAGCCTATTTTGCCAAAAGCTGGAGAGATGAGAGGCGCGCCTTCGTTTCGATTCAGGACGATCTCGCGCATCTCTACTCGCTAAGCTACTACCCGAAAGGGAATGCCAACACGGGCTGGCGCGCGATCACGGTAAAACTTGTGGGCGAGAAAGCCAAGAAATACAAAGTACGCACCCGCAACGGATACCGATTGCAGCGCACTCGTTTTTCTTCTGGCCCGACCAACAGCGCTTCAGATACGAAGCCTGAATGACTGCGAATCGGTCTCCCCGCTGAAACCTGTCTGTGGCCGACTCCTCCTATCGGCAACCAGGATCGCGAGCCGCTAGTGTGCAGGAGCCGGTTGAGGCGCCGCCTGCGGAGCCGGCGCCGCTGGAGTTGAGAAGTTGACTTTCGGAACTTCGCGCGACCCTGGCGAAGCTTCGAAATACGCCTCATTCGGCTTGAAGCCCGCGATCCCTGCAAAAAAGCTGTTGGGAAATTGCTGCACGTAGGTGTTGTAGTCGCGCAGAGTGTCGTTGTAGCGTTTGCGCTCGACTGCGATGCGATTCTCCGTCCCGGCAAGTTCATCCTGCAGGCGCAGGAAATTCTCGTTGGACTTCAACTGAGGATAGTTCTCGACCACCACCAAGAGCCGGCCAAGCGCACCGTCGAGCTGCCCGTTAGCGGCAATCTTCTCCTGGGGCGACCCCGCGGAGAGCAGCGCCGAACGCGCTTTTGCGATATCGCCGAAGACCGTTACTTCCTGCTGCGCGTACCCCTTCACCGTCTCCACCAGATTCGGAATCAGGTCGGCGCGGCGCTGCAACACAATGTCCACCTGCGACCACGCTGCCTTTACGCCCTCGTTCTTGCTTACGAGCGTATTCTTTACGCTCACGTACTGTCCAAAAGTAAACAGGACCACCAGCACCAGAATAGCGATCACAACGAGTACTGCGATCAATCCCTTGTTCATAAAATTCTCCTAGAAACACATCCGCGGACTGCAACTACGATCGCGCTGTTCCCGAGTCCAGCATTTTATCAACTGCGGTGGTTACCTGCTGCAGAGCCGACAGATATCGCGAAAAAATGTCTGCGGCATTCAACTTCCGGCGGTCGGAGTTCCCTTCTCTCACGTTCAACACCTGCAGAATTCCCGACGCGTCAAACCCGACCAGCTTTGACAGCGATTCCACAGCCTCGCGTTTTCCCACCGGCGCATCGCGACCGAGCACAATCAACGCGTGACGAAAGAGCGTTGCGAACGACGATACCGATTGCAGCATCAATTCCCAAAGGCGCGAGTCGTTGCCCGAAGCCATGAGCAGATGCTGGCGCAGCAACGCGAATTTTTCCCGAAGCTCATATTCCACCTGAGCCCGGTGCAAGCTCGCCGGAATGGGCAAGCCCAGCAGAAAGTCCTCGCCAAACAGCACCCGGTGGTGCTGCTGCATGTCAATCAACTCGATGGTAAATACATCGGTGGAACGCTCGATCTCGCCGCGAGTCATGAACAGCGGAGGCGGCTGCTTTTGCGCGACCCACCATTTGACTGCCGGAGCGATCTGCTGCAACGAATTGAACGAGCCGTCGCGAATCAGACAAAAGAGATTCACATTGGAGTACTCCGGATGAAAATCTCCGGCAACCGCCGAGCCATATAGAATCACGCTCTCCAGATTCGCCCCAGCCGCCGCCCGCAGCCGCTTTACAAAGTCGTCGATCTTTTTTTCTGCAGTCATTTGCCCTCGCCGATCACCAGCTACTGCTGGCTCCGCCGCCACCGGAACTGCCCCCACCGAATCCCCCGAAACCGCCGCCACCGAACCCGCCTCCGCCCCATCCTCCGCCTCTCGATCCGCCTCCACCGCCAAACATTCCAGAAAAAAGCATCCAGAAAAGTATGCTGCGAAGAGGAGTGAAGAGAACGATGACCACAATGACGATCAGCAGGAGAATGCCGCCAGCCGATATCCCTTTGCCCGGCGCCTCTGTCGTTTCCGGCGGAGGTTGTGCGACTTGAGGAGTCGTCAGTTGGACGCCGGCATCCTGGGCAATCGTCTGCGCGACTCGCGAAGTGACCAGCAAGAGCGCCTGGTTATAGCTCCCACTCCGCATAAGCGGGATGGCCTCCCGCTGGAAGCCTCCGACTTTGCCATCCGGCAAAATCGGCTCCAATCCATAGCCAACCTCGATGCGAGCACGGTGGTCGTCGATCGCATAAAGGATCAGCACTCCGCGATTGGTGGATTTGCTTCCGACCCCCCATTGATGGAACAGATCGACGGCGTAACTTTCGATGTCGCCGCCATCGAGCGAATGAACGGTCACTACGGCGATCTGGGCATGGGCTTTTTCGTCAATCTGCCGGCAGATTTCTTCGATCTGCGCGACGGTATTCGCGTCCAGAACATGTGCGAAATCGTTGACGTAGCCACTGGCTTTCAGTTTCGCAACCGGTTCGGCCTGCGCCGCCAGAACCGCCAATAGCACAGCAGCGAAACCTAGCCCCAATTTTGCAAACGATTTCATTGGAAGAAAAATTGTACAGGACGCCGACGCGATGCGAGATCTCGCCCAGGACACCCAGCTGCAGAGGGGCTGAGAATCTAATCAAGGCCTGCTCAGGATTGTGGGGGTTCAGCGAGCCCGCGTCTTGGCGACGTTCATACCAGGGTCAGGCTGGTCACGAGTCGGCAAAGGTTCGGCCGAGTTTGTTAACTGTGGCCTATCAATTCCACCGGCGGAGCTAATCCGGCGTCATTCCCAGCATGTCATCGTGGCCTTCGAATACCGCAGCCAGCTTCGTGAGCCGGAAAAGTTCCTTCAATCGCTGATTCAAGTGAATGAGTTTGAATTCGCAATTGTGGCGCCTGGCTGAAATATACAGACCAACCAAAGCGCCCAGACCGGAACTATCCAGGTAACTTACTTCGGTTAAATCGAGCACTACCCGCTTTGATGTGGGGATGAGCTCGCGAACCGTGTCCTGCAGCGTACTTACACTCGAAGACACGATCCGGCCAGTACAGCGAACCAGGGTTTCCTCCGGCGTCTTCACCGTGTCAAGCTGCAATTCTGCAATGGGAATGGGATTTGCCGCCATCGTGGCCTCCGTTTCAGGTCGTGGGCTGAAGGTCAGCCAACTGCTCGCGGGCCGGCACGCTAGTTGGGGATGTTCGAGCGAGCTTTAACAGGGCGCCTGAAGCCGGCCATCCTGGACGCAACCACAATACTCCAGCCGCGGCGAAAGTCAAGCCCGACCTCGGGATTCAACGGATGTTCCTACGAAATCATCATCGCCCAGCGTCGAACTCATTCTCATACGCCTGCCACGTCTGGCGGATATCTGCCATGATCGATTGATACTCGGGATCGGAACGCAGACTGTCGTAATTCTTATCGCGTTCAAACCAGGGATGATTCACGTCGCCCAGCGCTACAGTTCTCCTGAGAAATGCGAGAGCAAACTGCCGGTCTCCGAGCAGGGCGTGAATTCCTCCCTGCCAGTAGGCCGAATCACCGTCGATGATTTCTTCAGGATGGTATTTCAGCAAGCGTGGATCGATCTTTTCGCGCTGCCCGCGTGCTGCATACAGGAACGCCGCCAGCAGCCGAGGGCTATCGTCTCCCGAATCGCGCGAGAGCTCGACTCCTCGCTCCAGATAAGGCTCTGCCTCGCCGAGCCTGCCTTCGTAATAGAGAATCGCGCCCAGGTAAGCCTGGCCCTTCATCGAATCGGGATTCTTCGCTACCAATTCCCGCATTTCCTGCTCCGCTTCAGCGGCACGGCCCTGGTAAAGTACGGTTCGTGCGTGCATCCAGTGCGGTTGCAGCAATGTCGGATTCAACTCCGAAATTCTGCGATACGCCTGCTCGGCAAGATCGTTCAACCCGGCGTAATACCAGGAGTATCCCAGCATTTGCCACGCCGTCTCATTGTTCGGCGCGGCAGCGACAGCCCTTCTCATGGTCGGAATCGCCTCGTGCTCCCGTCCTTCCTCGGCATAAATGCCCCCGAGCGCAATCAGGCCCTCTGAAGACTGCGGGTCGAGTCGCAATGCGTTCTGTGCGGCCTCTTCGCCGCTCTTCAAATTCGCTGCAGCGTCTTTCACAAAATTGGCCGCTTGCAGAGAGTACATCTCCGCCATGAGTGCGTAGGCATCGGCGAAGTTCTTATCGAGCGAAATCGCATGCTGCAGCAGCTTCCTGCCGTTTTCGAGGGCATCCAGCCGCGAATACATAAAATACTCATTCAGATAAAAGCGCGCCTGCAGATAGTCGTTATAGGCATCCACGTTGCCGGTTGCGACGCGCTCCAGCGACTTCTGCTCTGTTGGCGAAATCTGGATCTGCAGCCCCTCAACAATCTTGCCGGCGATCTGATCTTCAAAAGTCAAAACATCGGCGCTGTGCAGGTCGTAGCGCTGCGACCATTTAATGGTCCCGGTGCGCCCATCAATCAGTTGTACCGATACCCGTATAACGTCGGCCGAGCGCTGGTAAGTTCCTTCGAGGATGTTTTGCACCTCCAATTCCTTGGCTACTTCTGCCGGATATGGCGTTTCCTTCACGTACTTCAAGACACAGGTTGTCGGGCGCACGGCAAGGTTCTGCAGAGACGTCAGGCGGCTGATGATGGCGTCAGTGATTCCGATGGCCCAGCTGTCGCTGGTGGCGGCGGAAATGTCGTGAAACGGGAGCACGGCAATGGTTTCCGCGGCGGGCTTTACAGCCGACGGGGGCGCCTGCGAAGCGCCGCGGGAAGTGAAAGTGCGGACTGCGAGCAAACCCAAAACGGCGACCAGCACTGCCGCCGCTGCAACTATCAATGCCCTGCGATACCCGCCATGTAAAGATTTCGACGGCTCGGCATTCGTGACCCGGAGAATCTGCGATTCGGTATCGCGCTTCAGCCGTTTCAGGTCGGCCTTCAGCTCCGCAGCAGATTGATAGCGCACTTCGCGATCCTTCTCCAGCGCTTTGGAGATTACATCTTCGAGCTTTACCGGCAGATCTGGATTGAGGCGCACCGGAGCAACCGGCGCCTTATGCAGAATGCAATCGAAAATTGTGCCCGGAGTTTCGCCGCGAAAGGGGAGTGCGGCAGTCGCCATTTCGTAAAGCACGATTCCGAACGAGAAAAGATCGGAGCGGGGATCGACATCTTTGGCAAGGACCTGCTCGGGCGACATGTAGGCGACTGTTCCTAAAGTACTGCCCGGGCTGGTGAGATGCTCCTCACTGATCACCGTCACGGTAGCTCGCGCGCCGAGCATCTCCGACGGGCGGGCGCTCACCTTGGCCAGGCCGAAGTCGAGAACCTTGGCGTGTCCGCGCTTGGTGACGAAGATGTTGGCCGGCTTGATGTCGCGGTGCACAATGCCATGAGTGTGGGCGGCGTCGAGGGCGTCGGCAACATCGATGGAGATGTCAAGCAGGCGCTCAAGTTCCATGGCGCGGTTGCCGATCACGTGCTTCAGGGTGGCGCCGTCAAGAAACTCCATTACGATGAAGGGCCGGCCGTTCTGCTCGTCAATCTCGTAAACCGTGCAGATGTTGGGATGGTTGAGAGCCGAAGCTGCCTTGGCTTCGCGCTGAAACCGGCCAAGTGCCTGAGGATCTTTGACAACGTCTTCGGGCAGAAACTTGAGGGCGACGAAGCGATCAAGCTTGATATCTTCGGCCTTGTAGACAACACCCATGCCTCCGCCGCCCAGCTTCTCGACGATGCGGTAATGCGAGATGGTTTGTCCGATCAAGGGTTGGTCAGGATTCTGGGAGTTCAGCGAGCCCGCGGCTTTTCGACGTTCATACTAGGGATCAGGCTGAGCCAAGTCAATGCGCGCACCGGATCGTTGGGAACGACCGCGTACCAAACTTTCCAACACAGTCAGCTCTTGCGGTGACAGTACAATAGAGTCACTTTTGTGTCGTTGAGCTGCTTGGTCGTTCCTTCAACGGGATGCTGTATCTATGATTGAGACCTCCCCGGAAACTACGCGCCGTCCCCGCCCACCGAAGAATCTGGAGCGCGAAGAATCCCAACTGTGGCGATGGATTTTGCTGTTTATGGTCTTGCTGGCGGCTGGCTTTGCCGCGCTGGCCTGGGAGCGGCTTGAAACGCTGCCTTACCACCTCGGCCCGGTGGCGTTGGGCGTGCTGTTGTTGTCGGTGCTGTTGGCGGTTTATGCGTACGGACGGCGCCGCGAAGTGGTTGAGCTGAAGGGGTTGCTGCAGAATTTGCAGGAGCAGGTGGGGGCGGCGCCGTCGGAAGAGCAACTCGATCAGCTCAACGAGATGATCGCGCGCTCGCAGCGCAGCTTCAAAGAGCTGATCGATTCGTTCGACGATGCCGCTTGCGCTGTATCGCTGGATGGCACGCTCCGCACGGTAAATAAAAGCATCAGCGAACTGGTCGGGCTTCCCTACACATCGATCGTCGGGAAAAAAGCCTTTGAATTCATTGAAGAGCCGAGCCGCGCAGTTTTCGAAAGCGGGCTGCCGCGTTTTCTTGAGAAGAGACATTGGGCGGGTACGGTGCGCGTGCGTCTGAAGAACAACGCTCGCCCGCTCTACTTCGATTGCGTGCTCAACGCGATCGTCAAGACCGGCGAGGTAGTTGGCATCAGTGTGCTGGGCCGGGACGTCACAGGACAGCATGAGAAGGAGCTCCGCTTCACGGAACTGTTCGAAACGTTGCAAGAGGGCGCGTATTTCAGCACTCCCGAGGGACGGCTTCTGGATGCGAATCCGGCGCTGGTGAATATTCTCGGCTATGACTCCAAGGATGAGTTGTTGTCGGCGGATCCGGCGAGACTGAATGTGAATCCCGGCGAACCTCCGGTTCTCGGGCGTGCGATCGATGACCGGGGCGCGGTGCGCGCGCGGGAAATTACGCTAAGAAAAAAGGACGGGACGGTAGCGGCGTTTTTGGAATCGTCACGCGCGGTATGGGATAGTTCCGGCAAACTGATTCGCTACCAGGGAACGCTGGTCGACATCACGGAGCGCCGCAAGCTGGAGCGACAACTGTTGCAGCAGGAGGAATTCCAGCGCCGGCTTCTGGAAAGCTTCCCTGATCTGATCCTCGTCGTGGATGTGCAGGAGCGCTATACATTCGTCAGCGCGCGAGTGCGCGATCTGCTGGGATATCAACCGGAAGACTTGCTGGGCAAGAAAATTTCGGAGACCGAGGACCACTCCCCGGAGTTGGCCGCGCTTTATCAAGAAGTAGCGTCGGGGGGCAGCGTATTTGGATCGGCGGAATTCAGCGCGCGCCATCGCGACGGAAGCTGGCGCACCATGCGCGCTTCGGCAAGCCAGTTTTTCGACGCCGAATCGAAGCTGGCCGGAGTGATTATCTCGGTGCGAGACATTACGACCGAGAGGAAGCTCGAGCAGCAGATCGTACAGAGCGAGCGGCTGGCTGCGATGGGAGCCATGATCGGCGGCGTGGCGCACGAACTTAACAATCCTTTGACCAGTATTCTCGGCGTGAGCGAACTGCTGCAGGACAGCCAGACGACGGAAGCAGCAAGAAAGCAGATCGGAATCTTGCAGCAACAGGCGCGGCGGGCGGCTGAGATCGTGCACAATCTGACGTATTTTTCGACTCCGCCGGCGGCGGGAAAAACCCGCGTCAACCTGGGGGAGATTGTCGAACGCACGCTCAACCTGCATTCTTATTCGCTCCGCAAAAACAGCATCACGGTAGATTTTCTTCGCGAGCCCGGACTGCCCAATGTCACGGGAGATCCGCATCAGTTGATGCAGGTGTTTCTCAATTTAATTTTGAATGCGGAGCAGGCGATCCGCGAGGCCCGCGACAAGGGAACTCTGCGGATTCGGTTGACAGACGGAGGCGAAACGGTCTCTGCGAGCTTTCAGGACGATGGCCCGGGAATCCCCGCAGACATTCTCACCAACATCTTCGACCCGTTTTATACGACCAAGCGGCCGGGGCGAGGAACCGGACTGGGGCTGAGCATCTGCAAATCGGTGATGAAAGAACACAACGGAACGATCGAGGCGGCGAACGCAGCCGGCGGCGGATCGGTTTTTACGGTAACGTTACGCAAAGCTCCCGCCGCTATAGGTAACGCGCTCTAAATCTCCTTCCGCTCAATCTCTCTCTACTGCCATGGCTACCGCGTTGCCTCCGCCCAGGCAGAGCGCCGCAATACCCCGCTTCACATTGCGACGCTGCATTTCATAAATCAGGGTCACGAGCACCCGAGCGCCGCTGGCTCCGATCGGATGGCCGATGGCAACGGCCCCGCCATTGACGTTGACCTTGTTGAGATCGAGTCCGAGTTCGCGAACCACGCCGAGCGCCTGCACCGAGAAAGCCTCGTTGAGTTCGTAGAGGTCGACGTCGTCTTTCGTCCAACCAGTCTTCTCGTAAATCTTCTTCACCGCCTCCACCGGCGCCAGCATCACCCATTTGGGCTCGACGCCGCTGGTAGACTGCGCTACGATGCGCACCATCGTTTTCGCGCCGAGTTCCCCAGCTCGCTTTGCGCTGGTGACGACAACCGCGGCGGCGCCGTCGTTCACCCCGGGAGCATTGCCCGCGGTCACGGTTCCATCTTTCTTGAACGCGGGCTTTAGAGCGCGAAGGGTTTCGATGGTAGTGTCTTCGCGCGGAGATTCATCGCGATCGAAAATCACGGGCGCCGCACCTTTTTTCTTCGCTGGAATTTCGACCGGCACGATTTGCGCCTTGAAGCGGCACTCCTTCATCGCGGCCACGGCTTTGCGGTGCGAGTTGACGGCGAACTCGTCCTGTTCTTCCCGGGTGATCTTATGTTTCTCGGCGACATTCTCGCCGGTGATGCCCATGTGATAGTCGTTGTAAACATCCCACAGGCCGTCGTGCACCATGCTGTCGATCACCTGGCCATTGCCGAGCCGGTATCCCTTGCGAGCCTGCGGAAGAAGATAAGGAGCGTTGGTCATCGACTCCATGCCGCCGGCGACGACGATCGAACTGTTTCCGGTTTGCACGGCTTGCGCCGCGAGCGCCACGGCTTTCAACCCCGAGCCGCAAACCTTGTTGATTGTCATGGCACCTGTTGCCGGGGACAATCCACCGAAGATGGCGGCTTGTCGCGCGGGATTTTGACCGAGGCCCGCCGGCAACACGTTGCCCATAATGCACTCATCAACTTGATCAGGATCGACTCCGGCGCGCTTGACGGCTTCGCGAACTACGATTGCGCCCAATTGTGGAGCGCTTAAATCGGTAAGCGCGCCTTGAAATTTTCCCACCGCCGTACGACAACCGGAAATGATGACAACATCATCGAAAGCCGCCATTGATCATGCTCCCGCGAAGTTTCGCGACTTCCATTATAGATGCGGAAGAAAAGAAAACGATCTCCGCATGTGCACGCCAGCGGTGAAGGTCTCGAGACGATGGCGGCCCAACGCGAGCAGCAAAAGCAACTCGCTGTTTGCGAATGCGCGTATCGAAATTGCTTTCAAACGACGCGGCGAGCGACATTTTTTTCTTGACTATTGATCGACGTGTGACTTTGGTACAGCATCGTACGCTTCATCGCATGCATTTTTCTCTTGACTTCGTTTTTCAATGACTCTATACAATCAATAAGTTGCAACAAAACATTCGTTGCAGATTTTTCCATGAAAAATGGAAGGGAGAATAGAAACAATGGCAACCAAGAAAAAGGCAAAGAAGAAAAAGAAGCATTAAGAAGTGAGTTCGAGTGAAACGAGGGGCGCGAACAGCGCCCCTCAAGTTTTTTGCGGCGCATCTTCTTTCGAAAGCTCGCAGTTAATCGAGGGAGTCCACGGCGATGGCGAAGTTGGGCACGCGCTTTTCGCGCGCGGGGCATAATCCTCGGAAGGCACAGTATGAGCAGTGAAAGCCCATCTTCGGTTCGAAGTTTTCTTCGGCAATTTTGCGGGCCACGTTGAGCACCTGCTCCCGGGCTTCTTCGAGCTGGAACTCGGTGCGTTTTGAAACCACCAGGACATTTCCTTCGAGATTGTGAAATGCCAGGTCGGCCACCCGGTATCCCCACTTCTCGCGCGCGGCGATGGCATAGATCGAAAGTTGCAGGCTCTCATCGGCATCTTCCTGCGAGCGAGCTTTGCCGGTTTTGTAATCGATAATGTTGACCCCGCCGTCCGGTGCGCGATCGATTCGGTCGATGCGTCCGGTCAGTTTCGTGCCTGCGATTTGTACGTCGAACCACTCTTCGGTGTGCAAAACTTCGGGCGCTGGAGACGTGTCAGACGCGGCCAGGAAGTCTTTCATCTGCTGCAGGCCTTGCCGCAAATACAGTTCTCTCTGATAGTCGTCTTCGATGCCGCAGGAAGTCAGATCATCCGATAAGAGCTGGAGCAATTCTTCGTCGGTCTTTTTGCGGTTTAGACGAATCGAGTCGTAATAGGTTCGCAGCACGCGATGCATGGCCGCGCCGTACTGCACGGCGGCGTGCAGGTCGCGGGAAAGCTTCCACTCGCGCTCGAATTTGAATTGCAGAGGGCAGGTTTCATAGGTTTCGACTGCACTCGCGCTCAGCCGCAAGCCGAGGCCGTCGGTCGGCGGCAGCGCCAGCCATGCCGTCAATCTTGACGCTTCGGGCTGCGTGCTGTCGGCCGCGGCGGCGATCTCGATCAATTCCGGTTGCGAAGGCAACGCGGAACGCAAGGTCAGCCAGGTTTTCAGTTCGGCATTCGAAATCAGTTCGCGCATCAGGCCTGCCGGAGTTTTATCGCGCCCAATTCCCTGTTTGCCGTAAATGTGCAGCGAATCTTTGGCGCGGGTCATGGCCACATAGAACAGGCGGCGTTCTTCCTGCCCATGCAGTGTCTTGTCGTCATCCGCAGTGGCCGACTCGGGATCGCGCAACTCTGTAGGAAACTCAACCAGGGTCTCGCGATACTGCCCAGGAAACGAGCCGCTGTTGGCGCGCAGGATGAATACGTGAGAGAACTCGAGACCCTTGGCGCCGTGGGCCGTCATCAGGCACACGGCATCTTCTGTAGCACTCGCGGTCATCGGAATTGTGCCACCCGCTTGACGGAAGTATTCCAGATACTCGATCCATTCGCCGAGTTCTTTGGTTTTCGTCATTGGCTTGCCTTCCCAAGCTGCGGCAAAGTTTAGCGCGGTTTGCAGGGCGCACGACTCCGCCTTCAGACCGAAGTGCTTTGCGATCAGTTGCAGAGCCGCCCGGGTTTTGGCGTTTGTGCGTGCGACTTCATCTCGCGCGCGGCGCACGCAATCGAGCACCGCACTGCCGCCGGGCACGGTGTCGAGAACGGAAGCCAGCGGAACGACCACTCCGTCTCGCGAGTCTTTGGCGATAGCACGCAGGGCGAACCTCAATCTTTCGGGATCGACATCGAACTGGGGCAGCGCCGCCACGCGGAACAGGCTGGCATCCGATCCCATGTCGACGACTGCCGCAACGCAGGCAAACAGGTCACGCACCTCGGGAGTGTCGCTGACATCCATGTTTTCGATGGAGAACGGAATGTTGCGGTCGGCTAATTCCTGAGCGACTTCGTCACGGTGCACATGCGAACGGTAGAGGATGCCGAAGTCCTGCCATTTGCACCGGGTGGTGCGTTTGAGTTCTTCTACGAGTTTCACGACGTCGGGGGCTTCGGCGCTCTTTCCGGCAAACGAAATTGCGTCCACGGGAAACTGAGGGATGGTTGTGCCACGGTTTCTCGCGTCTTCTTCCCGCGCGGACTGCAAAGGTGTACGCCGATATGAAATAGACGCGTGTTCGTCGGCGGCGAAGACGGGAGGGTTTTTGGCGATGAGGGCGAAGGCGCATTGCAGGATTGGCGTGGTGGAACGCCGGTTCTTGCCCAGCACCACCAGCTTCGTCTTGGAAAAGTGTGCGCGGAAAAGATGAAACGCCGCGCTGGAAGCCCCGCGAAAACGGTAGATAGCCTGATCGGGATCGCCGACGCCGAATATGTTTGCCGCTTCGCCAGCCAGCGCGGAGAGAATCTTTATCTGGGCGAAGTTGGCGTCTTGAAACTCATCGATCAGAATGAATGGCGAACGGGCGCGCTCGGCGACCCGAAGAATTTCGTCGCGCGAAAGCAGATCGTAAGCGCGGCTCATCATATGGCCGAAGGTGCCCAGGTTTTCTTCCTGCAGCCAGCGCTCGGTGGTCGAGAAGACATGCGCGATCTCACGGCACCGGGCAATCACCTCTTCGTCGCTCAATTCCTCTTTCGACTTGGCGACTCGCGGGATGGGCACTTCGCCACGCTCGAGTTGGGAGACATACGCGGCATATTTTTCAGGAGTGACTAATTCGTCGTGGCAGCGGCTGAGGAAATCGATCAAGTCGCTGAGAAACTCACCTACATTTGCCGCGCGCACGTAATGCTCGAGTCGCAGCTCGTGAACCCGCTTGCGCAGATAAATCCACAGGTCTTTTTCATCGAGCACGCCGAAATCTTTCTTTGCGCGCCTGAGCAGGTCGAGGCAGAAATCGTGAAAGGTCATGGAGCGGATCTGCGCCCCGAATTGCTTGCGGACTCGTTCGCGCATCTCTCCGGCGGCCGCGACTGTATAGGTGAGAGCGAGAATCTCATCCGCCTTCGCGTGGCCTTGCTCAATCAGCCGCGCAACGCGATGGATGAGGACGGAAGTCTTGCCAGTGCCGGCTCCGGCAATTACCAGCATCGGGCCGTAGACGTGCTCGATCGCCTCCCGCTGGCGGTCGTCGGGAACGAAAAGCGTTGATTTGATCTTGGCGGCAGACATCCGGGCTCAGAATATCACTGGCTGCGCGGCGCGGGATTGCGGAAAACTGGGGTCTTTACGGATTGCGAAGCGATGGTTCGTACGTTGCGTTTCACGGTGAAGGGAGCATCGCGGAAGCGACAATCGCCGTGGCGGCAATGGCTGCGGTTTCGGCACGAAGAATCGTGTTTCCCAGCGAGGCTGAAATCCATCCCGCCTGCTGGAACGACTGCAATTCGTCTTGGGTCCAGCCGCCCTCAGGACCGACGGCAAGGATAATGTCACCCTCGGACGCATTCTCATGCTCGGCTGCGGAGGAATCTTTCAGAACGTCCGGCAGCATCATGAACTTTTCCGTCTCTGCGAGAACTATTCGGAGAGGAGCTTCGAGCTTCAATATCTGCGATAGCCTGGCGGGTTCGGCGATTTCCGGCGGCGCGGTCCGGCGCGACTGTTCGGACGACTGGCGGGCGATCCGCCGCCAGCGATCGCTTCTTTTTTCGGATGCGGAGGCAAGATGAGAGTCTGTTCGGCGCGCGATTACCGGCAGAATGCGACCAACTCCAAGCTCGGTACACTTTTCGATCGCCCACTCCATGCGATCAAATTTGTAAATGGCAAGAGCCAGCGTAATTGCGGAGTGAGAAGCCGACGCAATCTCTTTCCCGAGTTCGAACTCAACTCGTTCAGAGTTTAAGGACGTGATGCGGCCGCGATGCACGGAATCGGATGTGGCGATGTCGAAATCCTGGCCCACGCGGGCGCGAAGAACTCTTACGAGATGATCGGCATGATCACCGACGAGGGCGGCGCGATTGCCTGAGACTTCGTCGGCGATCCAGCGTCGGCGGGTCATGGTCTAGCCGAACATATCTTTGACTTTGCCAAGCAGAGATCGCAACACGGGCTGGTTATCGACCTGGGCGGTGAGTTCGAGTTCTTTAAGCAGCTCTTTCTGGCGCTTGTTGAGCCTGGTGGGAATCTGCACCCGCACTTCTACGTAGAGATCGCCTTTGCCGTGTCCGTTGAGGACGGGAACACCTTTGTGGCGAACACGGAAAGTTGTGCCCGGCTGGGTTCCATCGGGGATGTTGAGCGCGTGCTCACCCTCGAGGGTCGGAACCTTGATCTCCGCGCCCATGGCGGCCTGCGCGACCGAGAGCGGAACAACGCAGTGCAGGTCGTTGCCCTCGCGAACGAAGAACGGATGCTCTTTCACGTGAAGAACGACGTAGAGATCGCCGGCCGGCCCGCCGTTCGGGCCGGCTTCGCCGCCGCCGGAGAAGCGGATGCGCGTGCCGTCCTCCACTCCCGCGGGAATTTTTGCCTCCACTGCAAGCTGGCGGAGAACTGTGCCTTCGCCCCTGCACTTGTGGCAAGGATCGGTGATGACATGGCCGGTTCCCTGGCACGTGGAACAAGAGCGGGCAATGCTGAAAAAGCCCTGCTGGTAGCGGACCTGGCCGCGTCCGTTACAGGAGCGGCAAGTGGTGGGACCTTTGCCGGCAGCGGCGCCGGAGCCGTGACACTCTTCGCATGCCTCGTGGCGGCGCACCATCACGCGGGTTTCGGTGCCGAACGCAGCTTCTTCAAACTCGATGGTGATGTCTTCGCGGAGATCCGCACCTCGTTGCACGCGATTGCGGCGTCCGCCGGTGCCGAAGGCGTCCCCAAAGCCAAAGAACTCGCCGAAGATGTCGCCCAGATCCTGGAACGCGGATCCGTCGAAGCCCATGCCTCCACCGGCTGTTCCGCCAACTCCGGCATGGCCGAAGCGGTCGTACATCGACCGCTTGTCTGAGTCCGCCAGAATTGCGTAGGCCTCGGTGAGTTCTTTGAAGCGCTCTTCCGCGTCGGGATTATTTGGATTTCGGTCGGGATGCCACTGCATGGCGAGCTTGCGGTAGGCACTCTTCAGCTCGATTTCAGTTACCGTGCGGCTTACGCCCAGAACTTCGTAATAGTCACGTTTTGCGTTAGTGGCCAGAACAGAAACCTTTCTTCTGTGAATTCTTCTTTTGAACGACAAGCGGAAACCGGGTGGAAAATTATTTCCGGCTTTCCTTCTTGCCGAAAGCTACTTCCCCGAGTTCTTCGCAACCTTGACCATGGCGGGCCGCAGCAACCGGTCTTTAAATTTATAACCCCGCTGCAGCTCTTCGATCACTTGATGATCGGGAGCTTCGCTGGTCTCAACCATTTCGATGGCTTCGTGCATCCGAGGATCGAACTGTTCCCCCTTTGCAACGATGGGCTGAACCTGCAGCTTGGAAAGCGCCGCGTGCAGTTGCTTATTGATCAGTTCCACGCCGTTGCGAAACTCCGCTCCTTCAGAATTGGTTTGCAGAGCGCGTTCCAGGCTATCGATAACCGGCAATAAGACCTTCACCGCATCGCTGACGGCATAATCGCGGTAGTCCTGCTGCTCTCTGTTAGCCCGCTTGCGCGCATTGTCGAACTCGGCCTGCGCCCGAGCCAGGCGGTCGAGCAGCGAATCGCGCTCGGCTTTTACTTTTTCTAGTTCCGATTCCGCAGCGGATGACTTCGTCATAGTCTGAGTTTCTGCAGTTTCATCTCCGTCGCTTGCGGGGAGTTCGTGCTCTAAGTCCAATCCTGCATTGTTTACTTGTGATTTACCGTTTCCTTTACTCATAAAAATCCTGCTTACTCCGATTCGTTCAGAATTTTGTCGAACAGGCGCGCGATGTATGACACCGCGGTGATCGTGTGCTGATAGTCCATGCGAGTCGGTCCAATCACGGCTAGCGAACCCACCATGTCTCCGCCGGCGTGCGCCGGCGCCCCGATCAGCACAAAATTTTGCATCGAGGGCAACGCGTCGTCGAGCCCGATAACCACGCGGACCGCCTCCTGCTTGACGTCGAGATAAGCGCCGAGAAGCTTTGCAACTTTTTCTTTTTCTTCCAGCGTGCGCAGCATCTCTTCCAGACGTTTGCGATCTTCCTGGCCTGCGACCAGGTTCGAGGCTCCTTCCACGAAGACCACCTGTGGGGCCGCCTCGGAAGCGAGTGCACCCTGCTTGTAGAGCTTTTCGATCGAACTCATCAGGTGATCGTACTCGCTGCGCTCCTGTTCGATGCGGCGCGCGAGTTCCGCGCGCATCGATTCCATGGTCCAGCCCCGAAAATTCTCGTTGATGTAGCGGGCGGCGAGATCGAGTTCATTCTGCTTCAGTTCGAGCCGCAAGACGCGGTCGCGGACCAGGCCGGAGCGCGTCACCAATACGGCGAGAACCTTTTGATCTCCCAGGCGCGAGAAGTAAACGTGCTCCAGGGCGTTCTTGGTGCCGCTGACGGCAACGGTAACGCCAACGTTACGCGAAACCAGCGACAGGACGCGCGAGGTGCGCTCCATAAATTCCTGAACGTCGGTGATACCGGCCAGAGAATCGGAAATCATGGCCTCGTCCTGCGGTGCGAGGCGAGCGTTGCCGGTGATCTGCTCGACGTAATAGCGATAGGCCTCCGGCGTGGGCACGCGGCCGGAGGAAGTATGTGTCTGCTCGAGAAAGCCGGCATCTGAAAGGTCGGCCATCACGTTGCGAATCGTCGCCGGACTTAACCCCTCGCGATTTGAGCGCGCAAGCGTGCGCGACCCGACGGGCTCGCCGGTGGAAATGAAAGTCTCCACGATGGCGGTGAGAACCTCCCGCTGGCGCGCGCCGATATTTGGATCTGGAGGCATATGTTAATCTGCGCAGTTTTCCGCCTGCTCCCGGAACCTTTCGCTGGATCGCCGGCAGCTAACCGCGCGCCTTGCATTTTCGGTTAAGTATCTTAGATGCAAAAACTTAGCCGACGGTCGCAGACACCGCTCCCTGCTTGGATTCTAGGAACGTGTCGGTCGGCTGTCAATAGGACTGCCGAGGGATGTGAGTTCAAATGGGCAGTTGGAACCAGAAGCTTCATCCTCGTCGCGCAGCTTCAATGAGAGACTGAGCAGGTGAAATCGAAGCCGAATGTTGTGGTGGTTGGCGCCGGCGCGTTCGGCGGATGGACGGCCCTGCATCTTCTCGAGCGCGGAGCGCGAGTGACTCTACTCGACGCCTGGGGCCCGGGCAACTCTCGCGCATCTTCAGGCGGAGAGACTCGCATCATGCGATGCACCTATGGGCCCGACCAGCCGTACACGGAGTTGGCTGCCCGATCGCTTAAACTCTGGCGGAAATATGAGAAACGATGGAACGAGAAGTTTTTGCACCCCGCCGGTGTTTTGTGGATGGTGAGCAGCCACGACGACGCTTATGAGCGCGGATCGCTGCCGGTGTTGCGCGACGCCAAGGTTGAGGTTTCAGAGCTGTCGACGGCAACGATGAAGAAGCGATGGCCGCAGATCGATTTTAGCGACGTTCACTGGGGGATTTTCGAACCGGCGTGCGGATATCTCGATGCGCGCGCGAGTTGCGAGGCGGTCGTAGGTGCATTCGTGAAGCAAGGCGGCGCGTACCGGCAGATCGCGGTTTTGGCCGGCGAACCGGAAGGTGCGCCGCTGCGTGAGTTGAGGCTGTCTGACGATTCGCGCATCATGGCCGATCGTTATGTGTTCGCCTGTGGCCCGTGGTTGGGAAAGCTTTTTCCAGAAGCGCTGGGCAAGTTGATTCAGCCCACGAAGCAGGACATCTTTTTCTTCGGTCCGCCGGCGGGTGATGCGCGGTTCGATGACCGGCATCTGCCGGTCTGGGGCGATCACGGAGAGCGATTCTTCTACGGCATTCCGGGAAGCGACCGCCGCGGATTCAAGGTGGCTGACGATACCCGCGGCAAACCGTTCGATCCGACTTCCGGCGAACGTGTCGTCAGCCAGGCAACGTTGAAGCGAGTTCGCGAGTACGTTGACTCACGATTCCCGGCGATGAAGGGCGCGCCGCTGATCGAGACGCGCGTGTGCCAGTACGAGCAAACTCCCGACAGCGATTTCATTGTCGATCGTCATCCTAAAATGAGTAACGCTTGGATTCTTGGCGGCGGGTCCGGGCATGGGTTTAAGCACGGGCCGGCTCTCGGGGAGATGACGGCGGACCTGGTATTGAAAGATGGCGAGCCTAGGAAGGATTGGCAGCTCAACCGATTTTCTAAGACGTCAAAGACTTAACCACAGAGGACACAGAGTGGCCCAGAGGAAATACTGCCTTGAACCAGCGCGGCGAGTTCAGGTCCTTTCAAATTGCATCTATTGGATCGAAATCACGCTCGCGCCCTCGCCAGCTTTAATCTCTCCTGCACGCGCCGCAACCTTGCGGGCGAATTCAAAAATTGACTTGGCATGCGGCGAATTCTCGCCTTCAAGGACAACGGGTTTGCCGCCATCTCCCGACTTGCGCACCTCAGGATCGAGTTCGATGCTGCCGAGAAATGGAATGCCGAGGCGGGTGGCCATGGTTTCGGCGCCGCCTCGGGAGAAGATGTCGATCTCGTGATTGCAGTGTGGGCAGGTGAAGAAGCTCATATTCTCCACCACACCAACCAGATCCACTTTCATCTGTCGGAACATTTCGATGGCCTTGCGCGCATCCTGCAGCGAAACATCGGAGGGAGTCGAGACCACAACCGCTCCGGTGAGCGGCACGGACTGCACCAGCGACAACGCGATATCGCCTGTCCCCGGCGGAAGATCGATGATCATGTAATCGAGGCGGCCCCACTCAACTTGCCCCAAAAACTGCTTCATGATCTGGTGCAGCATGGGGCCGCGCCAGATGATCGGCTTGTCGCCAGGGTTGAGAAATCCCACTGAGATCACCTTCAAACCGTAAGCCTGCAGCGGCTCAATGCGATTTTCTCCAGCCATCTTTGGTTGAGCATTTACACCCAGCATCAGCGGGACGTTCGGCCCGTAGACATCGGCGTCGAGCAGGCCGACTTTATGACCCATTTTTGCGAGAGCAACCGCCAGGTTGACCGAGAGCGTGGTCTTACCGACTCCGCCTTTGCCGGAACCAACGGCAATGATGGCATCGACTCCGGGCAAGGGCTGCGGGCCCGGCGCAGCTTGGCCGGGATGAGCGGGCATATGTGCGTTCAAGAGAACTCCTAAGGACTGCGTCGAATACCCGATTATACAAGGCCTTGCGACGATCGCAGGCGCAGTTAGCCTTTTCTCCTGCGCTGCAGTTCTGAGCGGCGGATGTCGCGGCGGCGGCCGGCGTCGTCATAGCGGCGCTTCTGATCCTCGCTGTCCGGAACCACGGGAGCTACTTTCAAACGGTTGCCGCGAGCGTCGACGGCGACGAACGTCAAATAAGCCGAGGCGACATGCTGATAAGTGTCGGCAATATAATTTTCGACAAACACCTTTACGCCGACTTCCATCGAGGTGCGAAAGACACGGTTCACCGATGAACGGAAGATCACGAGATCGCCGACGCGCACCGGCACAAGGAAGTCGATGTGATCGACTGAGGCCGTCACGGCATAGCTGCGCGAATGGCGATGAGCCGCCATGGCTCCGGCGAGATCGATCCAGTGCATGAGCCGGCCGCCGAGCAGAGCGCCGAGCGGGTTGGCGTCATTGGGTAAGACTATCTCAGCCATCTCTGACTGCGAATCGGAAACGGGGCGGGGAGCGAGATTTAGTTCGTCGATTGAGATTTCGGTCATGATCTTTCTTTAGGTTAGAAAGTGTAAATTCGAGCCACCTTTTTCAACTGGCTGCTGCGCCGGCTGGTTGCTGATTTCTTCTCGCCTGCAAATACGAATCCAGAAAGCATTCCGCCAATCGCTGGAGTTGGCTTTCCGGGTGCCGCTTGATCCATCTATCGGAGGAAACATCGAATTGCAATACACCGTGTTCCACCGGAAGATGCGAGCGTTCGCACACGTAACTCATGTGAATGCACTGCTTGCTTCCGTTCGATGAAGAGCTGACGTTGCGGGCGCCGAAGCGCACCTGGTCCCATGGGCGCTCGCGCGGTAGCCGCGGACAGCTCTCGGCATACCCTAAATTGCAGAATTGCTGTAATTCATCCACGGTGGGATTCTCGCCTTCGTGGCCGGGGGCAGTGCAGTGGCCACTCCATCCACATCCCAGGGGAAGCCGCGCGGGATGAGCCCACGCGCCATTCTCAAATTTCTCTGTCGGCATGAAAAACGGACAAGCCACGGAAGCCTCGGATAAAGATGAAATGTTAAGGACTGCTCATTCTACCCGCCGGGTGCGGTGCGGGCCAGTGGATAAAAGCTTTCCTTCTGTCGCCGATGCAACAAACGATTCGTCTGTAGTAACCTCATCTGCGACGGAACTTGAGAATTCGCTTATGGATCGAATTGTGGCACTGAACGAAATACTCACGCAAAATCCCAATGATGCCTTCGCGCGATACGGGTTGGCGATGGAATATTCCAAGCAGGGCGACCTGGACCGCGCTTTGGCGGAGTTTGCAATTTTATTGAAGGCAAGCCCCGACTATACGGCTGGATATTTCATGGCAGCACAGGCACTGGTCCGGGCAGGTCGCGTTGCCGACGCTAAAAGTATGCTTATCGACGGTATCTCCTCGGCGCGACGCACCGGCAATATGCATGCCCAGTCGGAAATGGAAGCCCTGCAGGCGGAGTTGGGATAGTTCGCCGAGTTTCACAACGATTTACTTCGACATCTTCGCCATCGACCACTCCACCAACGCCGGAAACAGCTGATATATCTTTTGCGGAAAATACATGGTCCAGGGCACGATCACTTCCCTCTTCTGCTTCAAATATCCCTGGAATGTGGCGCGCGCTACGCGCTCGGCGGTAATGCCGCGAACCCGCGCCGGACGAACTCGTTTCAACTCGCTTCCCCGGATCGCATTGTCGCCGAAAGAAGTTCGCACGTAACCCGGACAGACCGTCAGCACGTGAATGCCGTCCTTCTTTAATTCCACCCCGGCGCCTTTTCCGATCGCGTTGAGCGCGAACTTGGTCGCGCTGTAGGCGGCATGGAACGGTACCGGAATGTGTCCGGCAACGCTGGAGATGTTAATGATCGTTCCTCCACCCTGCGCGCGCATCACTGGAATTACCGCCTGCATCGCTGAGACTGCCCCGAAGAAATTGGTATCGAACATTTCGCGGCAGGCCGCCATCTCCATGTTTGCCACAGAATCGAGCAAGCCGTGGCCGGCGTTGTTTACCCAGACATCGACCTTTTGAAAGTGATGGAGCGTCAGGCCAAGAGCGCGGTCAATTTCCTCGCGGTGACGAACGTCGCAAGCCATCGCCAGCGTTCGATCGCTGTGCCCAACTCTCGCTCGCGCCGCTTCCACGCGTGCGGCGTCGCGCGAGAGCATTACGACCGCAGCGGCGTGATTCGCGAAAATTTTGGCGATGGCTTCCCCAATTCCCATGGATGCGCCGGTCACAACTACAACTTTTCCTTCAAGTGGCATGACGTGCTTGCTCTTTCGAATCTTTGTGGTTCCTTGATCGATACATGCAGGACTGAACTATATCGTACAATCGAGCAGCGCCCGCCGCCGGAGATGCTTTGGAAACCCTGATTCCCCTGTTCCCGCTCGATGTCGTGCTTTTTCCGGGCACGCCTCTGCCTCTGCACATTTTCGAGCCGCGATACAAAGAAATGATTGCCGAGTGCCTCGCGCAACAGCGAACTTTTGGCGTGGTACGCGCCGGCGAGCGAGGTCTTGCCGAAGTGGGCTGCACGGCGGAAATCGTTACCGTGGTGAAAGAGTATCCCGACGGACGGCTCGACCTGGTGACGGAGGGCCGTAAACGTTTCGAACTGCTGCGTGTGAACGAGGAGCGTTCCTTCCTGCAAGGTGAAGTGGTGGCGATTGAGGACGAACCCGGCGTTGTGCCGCAGGCCGAGACATCTCGCGCCGTCCGGCTGCATTCCGAACTGCTGGCCATCGCCGGGGCGAAGCAGGACCTTTCGGCTGCCGACCCGTCTATTCTTTCTTTTTTTCTCGCCGGCTCCCTGCCGCTCGATCTGGATTTCAAGCAGAGCCTTCTGGCTTGCAGATCCGAAGCAGAGCGCATTTCTTTGCTGATTCAATATTTCGAAACCGTCATTCCTAAAATCCAGCGGGCCTCGCGGGCGCGGGAAAAGGCCGGCGGGAACGGCCACGTTCACTAGTGCGGGATGGAAAGCGCGTGGCGGTTCTGCCCGCGAGCTTTGCGCGTATAATCCAGAAAAGTATTTTTCCCTGGGGGTCCTCATGAGTTCTCCGCGCACGCTGGGCGAGTTGCGCCGCAGTCACTTTTCTGAAGAGCGCCTGCGCAACCGCCGCGTGAAAGATGAACTTCGCGACAATCTGATTGCACGATTGCGTCAGCACGATGACGCTGGAATTTTTGCCGGGATTGTCGGCTACGACGATACCGTCGTGCCCCAGATCGTCAATGCGGTTCTGTCACGCCACAACTTCATTCTGCTCGGCCTGCGCGGACAGGCCAAAAGCCGCATCCTGCGCGCCTTGACCACGCTGCTCGACGAGCAGATGCCCTATATCGAAGGCTGTGAGATCCGCGACAATCCCTATGCGCCGATCTGCCGCCGCTGCCGCGAAGAAGTTTCTCGCAAGGGCGATGCCACACCGATCGCCTATCTCACACCCGACGATCGTTACGTAGAAAAGCTGGCGACTCCCGACGTCACCATCGCCGACCTGATTGGCGATATCGATCCAATCAAGGCAGCGCGAGGAGGTCACGAGCTTTCGAGCGAGTTGACGGTTCATTACGGCCTGCTTCCGCGCGCCAACCGCGGCATTTTCGCGATCAACGAATTACCCGATCTCGCGGGAAAAATTCAGGTTGGCCTGTTCAACATCATGCAGGAAGGCGACGTGCAGATAAAAGGCTATCCCATCCGGCTGCCGCTCGATGTGGCTATCGTATTTAGCGCCAATCCGGAAGACTACACGGCCCGGGGCAAAATCATCACGCCGCTGAAGGATCGCATCGGGTCGGAGATTCGCACGCATTATCCGGCCACCGTCGATGAAGGCATCGCCATCACTGCGCAGGAAGCGTGGACGCGGCGCAACGGCCACGCCATGCATTTGCCGACGTACATTCAGCAGGTCATCGAGCGGATCGCCTTCGCCGCCCGTGAAGACAAGAAGATCGACAAGCGCTCAGGCGTGAGCCAGAGATTGCCGATCAGCGCGATGGAGAATGTGATCTCAAACGCCGAACGCCGGGCGCTGCGCAACGATGAACAACTGGTCGTGCCGCGCATCAGCGACGTTTACGCCGCGCTGCCGGCGATCACCGGGAAGCTCGAACTGGAATACGAAGGCGAGATGAAGGGCGCCGATTTTGTGGGCCGTGAGCTGATCCGCGCCGCCATCGCCAAAACCTACGACGAATACTTCACCGGGGCGAACGTGCAGCAGATTGTGCAGTGGTTCGATCTGGGCGGCGAAATTCAGCTTTCCGATTCCGTTCCGTCAGGCGAAGCGCTCGAAAATCTGAAGGAGATTCAGGGATTGATCGACAAACTGGGCCCGCTTGGAGTTTCGCAGAAAGAAAGTCCCGAGCAGCAGGTTTCGGCCGCCGAGTTTATTCTCGAAGGCCTGCACGCGCACAAGCGCATCGGGCGAAACGAAGAACGCATATTTAAAGCCGGAGAAAAGAAACCGGAACCGCAGCGCGAGAAGAACTTCGACCCGGAGGAACGGCCGTACCGGCAGAGAAGGCAGTTTAATTGAGTTGCCAGCTCTAACTTCCAGCTAAACCGAAATAAACCGAAATTCGATGTTGCCTGAGCTAGAAGCCGGCAGCTGGAAGCTCTTATGAAGCGCATCCGCTACTCCAAATACGTCCCCGACCCTGCCGGCGAAATGAGCCTGGAAGACCTGCTCAGCGCGCTCTCCGACTATCTGTTGCAGAGCGGCTTCCAGAGCGACATGTGGTTCGAGATGCCCGAGGGCGAGCGGACGATCGACGATCTGCGGCGCGCCATCGAGAACGCGCTGCTCGAAGGCGATCAGTTCGACGAAGAAATGCGGGAGCGGTTGCAACAATTGGCTCTCGACGGCGAACTCGAAGAACTCATCGAAAAACTGATCGAGCGCATGCAGCAGGAAGACTATATCTCAGTAGATCAACCGCACGATCCCGCGCGCCAATCGAGCGTCGGCGGGCAAACCGGCGAGAATGCGCCGCAGGCGAAATTCGAAATCACCGATAAGAGCCTCGACTTTCTCGGTTTCAAAGCCCTGCGCAACTTGCTCGGCTCGCTCGGCAAATCGAGCTTCGGGCGCCACGACACGCGCGACCTTGCTACCGGCATCGAAGCCAGCGGAGCTTCGCGGACTTACGAGTTCGGCGACACGCTCAACCTCGACATTACTGCGACTCTCTCCAACGCGATTCAGCGCGAGGGGCTCAGCCTGCCGCTGAACATCGAGTACTCCGATCTGCAGGTGCACCAGTGCGAGTATCAGTCGTCGTGCGCGACCGTTCTCATGCTCGATTGCTCGCATTCGATGATTCTGTATGGCGAAGACCGCTTTACTCCGGCGAAAAAAGTTGCCATGGCGCTGTCGCATTTGATTCGCACTCAGTATCCCGGCGATTCGCTGTCGCTGGTGTTGTTTCACGATTCGGCGGAGGAAATTCCACTCTCGCAACTGGCGCGCGTCCAGGTTGGTCCGTATTACACCAATACGCGCGAGGGCCTGCGCATGGCACAGCGTATTCTGCAGCGCCAGCGCAAAGACATGAAACAGATCGTGATGATCACCGATGGCAAACCTTCCGCGCTCACACTCGAAGACGGACGCATTTACAAAAACGCCTTCGGCCTCGATCCTCTGGTCGTCAGCCAGACTCTGGAAGAAGTTTCGAAGTGCAAGCGCGCTGGCGTGCTCATCAATACTTTTATGCTCGCCTCGGATTACGGACTGGTGCAATTCGTGCAAAAGGTCACCGAAATGTGCCGCGGCAAAGCGTACTTCACTACTCCTTACACGCTCGGGCAATATCTGCTGATGGACTACATGTCGAGGAAGACCAAGACAATTCATTAAGAAGAGTCGCGGCATTCCAGGGCTAGCTCGCCGTAGTACCGTATCCGATTCTCCTTCCGGTCAAATGCGCGGATATTCGTTTACTGATAACCTTTTTCCAGAACATGGCAAACTGCGCAAAATGTGGCCGCCAGCTTTCTGGCTTTACTTTCGGGAAAAAAATATGCCCCTGGTGCCGGCAGCACGAAGCCGAGCAGCGTGGAGAGATCGTCAACGCGCCGCA
>Ga0210391_10000123_pt1 | contig 92796 bp, 62 predicted proteins | sample IncBWC12OmetaG_FD_160573 | JGI IMG/M metagenome (GOLD analysis project Ga0210391, IMG submission 160573) | Forest soil microbial communities from Barre Woods Harvard Forest LTER site, Petersham, Massachusetts, United States - Inc-BW-C-12-O ...
CATCGCCGCGGCGTAGGCGGCGACCAACTCCGGCGCTTCGGAGTAGCTCTCGTATGAACGACCCCAGCGGACATCGCGCGCCACGGCCACGGTGGGTGCGAACGTCCAATCGATGCCGGTGGCGGCCACCTCCTCCGCGGTCGCCTGACCGATCCGCCGCAGCAAATCGGGATCATGCGTCGCCCCTAGGCCCACATTGTGCGGAAAAATGGTGGCGCCGACGATTTTCGCATGCCCATGTACCGCATCGATTCCGAACAGTATCGGAATGCCGGGGTGCGATTCGTCGCCGGCGGCCAATGACGCGCGAAAGAACTCGTCGGTCAAATCGAGCCACGCCTGGGGCGAGGTGCGCACATTTCCGCCGGGCGCGGCGTTGCCGCCGGCGAGAATCGAACCCAACTTGTAGGTGCGAAGCTCCGCCGGCGAGATCGAGGCGATGTCGGCCTGGATCATTTGACCCACCTTCTCCTCCAAGCTCATATGGGCCAGGAGTTGCGCGGCGTATGCATCGGCGGCCGCGTTCGCCGATGCAGGCGCAGCGGCAGGCCAAAGATCAGGATGTACACTGGCGGGCGTGGAGGCCGGTACGTCGGCGCCCGCAGAGCAAGATAGCAACAGTGCGGCGGCGGCGAGGGCAGGAAGCGGGGACACAGATTCTCCTTTCACCCACGCAGGGGACAAACGCGGCTTTGTTCTCCAGCCATTCCGCAGACTTAATACTGTGGGCACGAATACGCTATAAGTATTGGTAAATTATATGTTTTCTAATGACCAAAGCCCCGTGGCAATGCCGCAATCATTGCCCCAGAAGCAACAGCTTACAGGATTAAATGGGAAAATGTCAGCGCTGTCAAACTATCACCTATTGCGCCGATGAACCCAATAGCCTCCGGTACCTTCGGTGTGCTCTCCGCGCTCGATTGGGTCGTGGTCGCTCTGTATGCCGGCGGCCTTATCTCGTTGGGATTGGTGATGTCGCGGCGGCGAGTCGCCCCGGTGGATTATTTTCTCGCCTCCAGAGCGACCCGATGGCCGGTCATCGGCTTGGCGCTGCTGGCTTCCAACATGTCGTCGACGGCCTTGGTGGGATTGGCCGGAGGCGCCTACGCCATCGGCATCTCGGTCTACGACTACGAGTGGTCGGCCGTCGTCATTCTGGTGTTCTTCTGCATCTTCCTGCTGCCCTCCATCATTCGCAGCCAGACCTACACCATGCCTGAATTTCTCGAGCGCCGTTACGATGCCCGGGTGCGGCTGCACTTCGCGCTGCTCACGCTGTTCCTCAATATTTTCGTCGACTCCGCCGGGGTGCTGTACAGCGGATCGCTGGTATGCCACCTGCTGTTTCCGGGGTGGCCCCTATGGAGGATCGTCGCGCTGTTGGCGGGTACCGCGGGCCTTTACACCACCTTGGGCGGTCTGCGTTCCGTGATCTACACCGAAGCAGTCCAAGCCGTCGTGCTGATGGCGGGTGCGCTGATGATATCGATCGGGGCTTTCAGCCGCGCCGGCGGATGGCACGCCGTCATGACCGGTGTCGCACCTGCGGCGATTTCGCTCATTCGGCCGGTCGGCGATCCCGGGGTGCCCTGGCCCGGTTTGCTGCTCGGGATTCCCCTGTTGGGATTTTATTATTGGTGCACCAACCAATCCATCGTGCAGCGGATGTTGTCGGCCGAGAATATCGATCATGCGCGCTGGGGCGCATTGTTCGCCGGACTGCTGAAACTGCCCGTGCTGTTCTTGATGGTGCTGCCGGGAACCTGTGCCCTGCTGCTGTTCCCGAAGCTGCCGCATCCGGACCTCGTGTACCCGAACCTGATCCTGCGCCTGCTGCCGGTGGGCCTCGTGGGCCTCGTGGTCGCGGGATTCGTTGCGGCGACCATGGTGTCCATCGCCTCGATGCTCAATTCGGCTTCGACCTTGATCACCATGGACGTCGTCAGGCAACTCAAGCCGAACCTGTCGGACATACAAATCGTGCGCATCGGCCGCGCCAGCACCGTCGGAATCTTGCTCGTGGCGGTCGCCTGGGCTCCGCAACTGCAGCAGTTTCCGTCGCTATGGCAGTATCTGCAGGCCGTTCTGGCCTACGCGGTTCCACCGGTGGTTGCGCTGTTTCTCGTGGGCATGTTCTGGCGCGGAGCCAATGCCGACGGCGCCGCGGCCGCCATGCTCGTGGGATCGGCCTTCGGACTCGCTCTGTTCATGATCAACGTGGTGCTCGGTTGGACGCACCTTCATTTTCTCTACGTGGCGCCGATTCTCACGGCGCTCGACGCGGCCGTGCTGGTCGGTGTCAGCGTGCGCCGACGCGCATCTTTCCGCGGTTCCGCGAATGTCGCCCTGTGGAAATTCGACCTGGGAAGCGCCGAGCAACTACGGCGGAAGCTGGCACCGCTGTGGCAGGACTACCGCGTCCAGGCAGCGATATTGCTGGCCTTGACGGCCTCCATCGTGATCGTCTTTCGTTGATCCGCCCGTGGGCGTCGCGCTCCGGCCTCGCAGACTGCTAGGGCTTGGGTTTCTCCGGCGCTATGCCGCGGCAACCCACCCCTTCGGCGCAGACTTGGTTGACGGGGCACACGAGCGGCGTTCCCTTCACGCAGCCGCGCGCGTCGGCGCCCGCGGAGCGCGGAGCACAGCGCTCGCGTCCGTTGCACATCCGCTTGTCGTCGCAGTCCGAGTCGCTCTTGCAAAGCAGCGCAGCCTCATCGCGGTCGCTGGTCGCGAGTTCGCCCTGCCCGGAGATGACCCCCGACAACGTGGTGTCGAGCAGCCGCTCGGGCGACTGGTTGCCTGAGGGAAACTCGACGTCCGCGGCCACGATCTCCAATCCCTGCGACGACGCTCCGGCGCTTCGGTAGTACAGGCTGAAGCGCACCACGCTGCGCGGGTCCAAGGGATCGTTGAGCTTCACCGGTATCAAATGTGTGGAATCGCGCGGCCACGTTTCGCCGTTGACCAACGGCAGGCGCCTCACGCTCTTGCCCGCTTCGTAAATGCGCAGTTCCAGGGAGCTCCCCGCGCTCAGCTCCTCGGCGCCGGTAACGATACGAACCTCGAGGTGGGACACGGGGATGGCAGCGGCGCTCGCCGCGCCCAGAATCCCGGCGATGAGGATGAGCCAAGCGGATCTCGGTAGGCTTAACATAATCAACCTCCCGGTGAACTGATGACGCCTATCATAGCCGATCCCAGCCGATAGTCCCGCAACCCCGGTCGCGGCGAAGCTCACTCGCCCTGCTTGTAGACCTTGCCTTCCTTCATCACGAAGCCGACGTGTTCCAGCGCGCGGATGTCGGCCAACGGATCGCCGGCAACGGCGATGATGTCCGCCGACTTGCCGGCGGTGATGGATCCGAACAGCTCGGAATGGCCGATGAGATCCGCGGCGTTCACGGTGGCCGACTGAATGGCCTGCATCGGCGTCATACCGTACTTCACCATGAAGGCGAATTGCCGGGCATTGATTCCGTGGGGACAAACGCCGGCGTCGGTGCCGAACGTCATCTTCGCGCCGGCGCGAACCGCCTTGGTGAAGTTGCGGCGCTGCGCCTCCGCCAGGTCGCGGTCGTGCTGCAGGAAGTCGGCCGGCGTATCCGCCGCCGATTGGATGCACTCTTCGTCGTAGATATCCATGTCCAGATAGGTGCCGTGTTGCTTGGCAAGCATGATGCCTTCATCGTCGATGAGCGTCGCGTGCTCGATCGACGCAACCCCCGCGCGAATGGCGTTCTTGATGCCCTCGGCGGCATGCGCATGCGCTTCCACGCGCATGCCGAAATTGGCGGCCTCTTCGACGGCGGCGCGCAATTCCTCGGGAGTGAACTCGATGGACTTCGGATTGCTGCCATGGGTGAGAACGGCCCCCGTCGACAGCACCTTGATGTGATCGGCGCCGCGGTGCGCGAGCTCGCGAATCTTCTGCCGCACTTCCCACGGGCTGTTCGCCTCGCCGTAGCGCAGGTCCAAGGGCAGCTGAATATCCCAGGAGAGTCCGGTCATCGCGCCGGCACCCTGGCTGATGGTGATATAGGCGCCCGCCACGTACATGCGCGGTCCTATGATGATGCCGCGCGCAATGGCGTCGCGCATTGCCACGTCGTTGAAAGCGCGGTAGACACCGACATCGCGCACCGTGGTGAAGCCGGCGAGCAGAGTGACCCGCGCGTTCGGGATCGCCAGGTACGCGGCTTCGACGGCGCTCCGCTGCAGAACATTGAGGGGCTCCGCATCGGCCAGGTCGGCCAGATGCGTATGGCAGTCGACGAGCCCGGGAAGGACCGTCATATTGGACAGATCGAGGACCTTGGCGCCGTCCGGAATGGCGAGGTTGGCGCCCACCGCCTGTATCTTCGTGCCGCGTACCAGAATGATCTGGTTCGCAAGCACACGGCCGGCCTCGACGTCGACGAACTTGCCGGCGCGGATGGCGGTGACCGGCGCAGCGGCCGCGGCTGCATCGGCCGCTGCATCGGCGGCTGCCTGGCGCGACAGGCAAATCAACGGCAAGAGACACAGACATAGCATCGGGAACGAGAATTTCTTGTTCACAAACGTCCTTTGATTGGTTGATGCGGCGGAAGCGTGCGGCCAACGCGTACCGCCGCGGAATGATAGACCCCGTGCGGGCCGCAGCGCCACTGTTTTTCGAACGTTCAAGTAGCGCGAGCGCGCGGCTCTTGCTGGGTGATGCAGTGAATCCCGCCGCCGCCGCGAAACAAGTCCCGAAGTTCGAGGGGCACCACTCGCCGGTCCGGATAGGCGCGCCGCAGGGTTTCGACGACCTCTGCGTCCTCCGCAATCCCGTAGGAGGGCGCGATGACCGCGCCGTTCGCGAGATAGAAATTCACGTAGGACCGGCAGTAGATCTCCTCACCGTCGGGGACCGCGGTGCGCGGCGCTTCGGCAATCGGCAGCAGCTCGAAGCGGCGGCCTCGCGCATCCGTTTCCGACTCGAGGACTCTGCGGTTCTCCGCCATGATGGGAAATCTCGGATCGGCGGAATCGACGACCGTCTCGATGAGAACCGCCGCCGGTCGAATGAATGCGACGTATCCGTCGACATGCCCGTCCGTTGCCTGGTCGGTCAAGTCGCCCGGCAGCCAAATGATCTTCTGCACCCCGAGCATGGCGCGCAGCTCCGCATCGGCCGCTTCCTTGGTCCATCCGGGATTGCGGTTGGGGTTGAGTACGCACGATTCGGCCGTGATCAAAGTTCCCTCGCCATCCGACAGGAACCCTCCCCCCTCGACGGTGAGATCGGATCGAAACGCGCGTGCGGTGGCGAGCGCGGCGACCCGTCCGCCGACTGCCGCATCCTTGTCGAAGGGGCGGCACTTGGCGCCCCACGCATTGAAGTTGAACACCGCCGCGGCGCGAGCACCGGCCGCGTCCAGTACGAATGTCGGCCCCGAATCGCGCAGCCACGAATCATCGAGCGGCGCGGCGACTACGCGAACCGATGGACCGCACCTTGCCGACGCGTCCGCCGCATGCGCGGGATCGGCCAGCATGGTCAGCGGCTCGAATCGCGCGATGGCCTGCGCGACCCGCGCGTAGTCGCCGCGGGCGGCGTCGATGTGTCCGTGCCAGATCGATTCGCGCTGCGGCCAGCCCATCCAACATCCCGAGTGCGGGGCCCATTCGGCGGGCATCGAAAAGCCTAGGTCCCTCGGTTTCATTCGCCCTACGATACACACTTTGCCGCCACTGGACTCGACATGAACGATCTGTCCGCGTTTCCCATCACCCACAAATGGCCCGCGCTGCACCCCGACCGGCTGCAGCTCTATTCCCTGCCCACTCCCAACGGCGTCAAGGTCTCCATTATGCTCGAGGAGATCGGATTGCCCTACGAGCCGCATCTGGTGAGTTTCGACAGCAACGACCAGATGACGCCGGAGTTCCTATCCCTCAATCCCAACAACAAGATCCCGGCCGTTCTCGATCCCAACGGGCCGGACGGCAGACCGCTGCCGCTATTCGAGTCGGGCGCGATCCTGATCTATCTGGCGGAGAAGACCGGGCAGCTCATGCCGCAGGATGCGGCCGGCCGCTATCAAACCATTCAATGGCTGATGTTTCAGATGGGCGGTGTCGGCCCGATGTTCGGACAGGTGGGCTTTTTCAATAAATTCGCGGGAAAGGCCTACGAAGACAAACGCCCACGCGACCGCTACGTCGCCGAATCGAAGCGACTTCTGGGCGTGCTGAACCGGCAGCTTCAGGATCGAGCCTGGATCGCGGGCGACCAATTCACCATTGCGGATGTGGCCACGTTCCCCTGGGTTCGCAACCTGATCGGCTTCTACGAAGCGGGCGATCTCGTGGGGATCTCGGACTTTCCGCAGGTCACGCGGGCGCTGCAATCGTTCGTGGCGCGTCCTGCGGTGGCCCGCGGCCTCGACGTACCTAAGCGGGTTTCCTAGCGCCGCAGCCGGCGCAGGATCGCGCCCTGCAATTCCTTGAGCTCCTCGATATGCAGGGCGGCGCCGCAGCCGGCAAATACCAGAGCGCCCACGATCACGGTCGCGAGAAGCGCGCCGAGCTTGGTCAGGAACCCTAGAGTCTGCCAGTCGGCCAGCAGCCAGTGCGACGAGGCGGCGCAAACGGCAACCAGAGCCGCGGCTGCGACCGCCACTTTCCCCAGCATGACCAGCATGCGGCGCGACTCGAGCCCCTTCAGATGCCTGCGCATCAATGCATACAACAGCAGGAAATTCACGGTCGCGATGCAGCCGGTGGAGAATGCCAAGCCGCGGTGGCCCCATCCCAAACGGAACGTGAACAGCCAATTGAACGCTAAATTGAGGGCCACCGCGACGAGGCTCACCAGCATCGGGGTCTTGCGTTTGTCGAGCGCATAGAAGGCGTTCACCAGCACCTTGAGCGCGGCGTATCCCGCCAGTCCGACGGCGTAGAACCGTAGCGCTCCGGCGGCCTGCGCCGCCTCGAAGGCGGTGAATTTCCCGTGCTGATAGAGCACCGAAATGATGGGCTCGGCGAGCATGATGAGCCCCACCATCGAGGGAATGGTGAGCAGAAGCGCGAGCCGCATGGCGTGCGCCAGTTCGCTGCGAAATGCGCCCATTTGACCGGCCACCACCAGCCGCGATAGCAGCGGCAGGGTCACCGTGCCGAGAGCCACCCCAAATAGACCAAGCGGCAGCTGCATCAACCGAAAAGCGATCGAGAGCCAGAAGATCGGCCCGTCGCCGAGGGTCGAGGCAAACATCGAATTGATGAGCACGTTGAACTGGGTGGTGCTGGCGGCGATCACCGAGGGCCCCATCAACAGCAAAATCGCCTTCACGCCGGCGTCGCGCCAGCGAAAATCCGGGCGGAAGCGGTATCCCAAGCGAGCCAGCGAGGGCAATTGAACGGCGAGTTGCAGCGCCCCGCCCAGCACCGTGGCGACCCCCAGCCCGATCAGCGCCCGGGTTCCGAAGTGCGGGTCGATCCAGAAGCCCAAGGCCACTCCGCCGACGATCGATCCTAAGTTGAAGAAGCTCGAGGCCATCGCCGGCATTCCAAAGACGTTCTTGGAATTCAGCATCCCCATGACCAAGGCGGCGAGCGAAACCAAGAGGATGAACGGAAACATGATGCGGGTCAGCAACGCGGTCAGCGCCGCCTTCTCCGGATCGAAGCCGGGCGCGATCAGGGCGACCAGCTGCGGCGAGAACACCACGCCAGCAATGCACAGAGCGCCCAGCACCATGGCAGTCAAGGTGGCCACCTTGTTCGCAAGCCGCCACGCGGCGTCGTCGCCGCCGCGCGCGATCGTCTTGCTGAACGTCGTGACGAACGCCGTGGACAGCGCACCTTCGGCGAACAGATCGCGCAAGAGGTTCGGTATGCGGAAGGCGGCGGTAAAGGCATCCATCGCGGCGCCGCCGCCGAACAGCGCGGCAAAGATCTGCTCGCGCGCAAGTCCCAACAGGCGGCTGCACATCACCGCGAGACCGATGACCCCGGCCGCCTTGGTGTTCAGCTTCTCGGTCGGTTCATCCGGCGGAATGACGGCGTCGGAAATCGCTGACGGATCGTTCATGAGTGCGCAGCTTACCTAACGCCGCGCTTCGCGACGACGGCTATCGTCACGTCGTAACGATCATCGCCGCGACAGTCACCGCCATCACCGCGGTGGCGATCCATCCGAGACGGCGCAACCGCAGCCGGATCACGAATCGCCCCATGATGTCCTCGCGCGCGGCCAGCAGCATCATGATGGCCATGATGGGCACGGCGATGACACCGTTGATTTCCGCGCTCCACACCAGCGCCCGCACCGGGTCCAAATGGGTGAAGGTCAACGCCACGCCGCCCACCGTCGCAATGGCGATGATGCCGTAGAATTCCAACGCCTCGTGCACCTTTCTGTCCAGACCCGACTGCCAATCGAAACTCTCCGACACCGCATATGCGGCCGAGCCCGCGAGCACCGGAACCGCCAGCATCCCCGTGCCGATGATCCCCAGGCTGAACAGCAGGAATGTGGTCTCGCCGCCCAGAGGACGCAGCGCTTCGGCGGCCTGAGCCGACGTCTGAATGTCGACGATGCCCGCCGTGTGCAGGGTCGCCGCCGTGCTCAGGATGATGAAGAACGCAATCAGGTTCGAGAAGCCCATGCCGATATAGGTGTCCCAGCGAATGCGCCGCAGGTGCTGGCGCGCCACCTCCTCGGCATGCGGCAGCAATGAGCCGCCGCCGTTGCGCGCCGTGATGGCGCGCAAGTCCTCCATTTCCTGTGCGGCCTGCCAGAAGAACAGATACGGGCTGATAGTCGTGCCGAAAACCGCAACGATCATGGTGATGGTGCCGTGGTCGAACACGAGCTTGGGGTACACCATCTCGGATATGACCGTGCCCCAGTGGACGTGCACCGTGAATATCACCGCGACATAGGAGAGGAGCGCGAGGGTGAGCCATTTCAGGTAGCGCACGTAGGTCGCATAGCGCAGGAAGACCTGCAGCCCCAGGCACAGGACTCCGAACCCCACGGTGTAGAGGTGTGCCGAGCCCCCGAGCAGCAGGCGCAGCGCCTCGCCCATCGCGGCGATATCGGCGGCGATGTTGATGGTGTTGGCGACCAGCAGCAGGCCGACGATGCCGTAGAGAACCGAGCGCGGGAACACGGTCTTGATGTTCGCGGCCAACCCCCGCCCCGTGATGCATCCGAGGCGGGCGCTGACCATCTGGATGCCGACCATCAGGGGATAGGTGAACAGCACGGTCCACAGCATGTTGTAGCCGAACTGCGCCCCGGCCTGGGAATAGGTGGCGATGCCGCTTGGATCATCGTCGGCCGCGCCGGTGATGAGGCCCGGGCCCAACAGCTTGACCCGCGGATCTTCCCTAATGCTCTTCAGCAAATTGACCATCGCCACCTTCCTAGCGCTCGAAACCCCGCTCAAGGACGGGTGGAAATGTGCTGCCCAAACCTCTGGGACGATAGGCCGGAGCGGTGAAGGTGTAAAGGGAAAAAACGGCCGGTCGGCGCCGCTCGATCGACGAGCGGCGCCTCGCGACGCCGTTAACCTACGGCGGCGGCCTTGGCCTTGGCCACCTCGGCGATGACATCGTCCGCGACATTGCGCGGGACGGGTTCGTAGTGCGAGAACTCCATCGTATAGGAGGCTCGGCCGCTGGTCATGCCGCGCAGCTGTCCGATGTAGCCGAACATTTCCGAGAGCGGCACGTTCGCCACCACGGCAATGTTGGTGCCCCGCTCCAGCTGATCCAGGATTGTGCCGCGGCGACGATTGATGTCGCCGATCACGTCGCCCAAGTAGTCGCCCGGCGTCACGGTCTCGACCTTCATCACCGGCTCGAGCAGGATCGGTCCGGCCTTGCGAATTGCTTCGCGAAAGCAGGCCTTGGCGGCGATTTCAAAGGTGAGCGCATTGGAATCGACGTCGTGGAAGCTGCCGTCGATCAGGGTCGCGCGAAAGTCCACCGTCGGATAGTGCGCGAGCACCCCGTCCTCTTTCTGAATCTTGAGGCCCTTTTCCACCGACGGCACGAACTCGCGCGGCACCGATCCGCCGACGGTCTCGTCCACGAACTCGAAACCGGCGCTGCGCTCCAGAGGCTCGAAGGTGATCCACACCTCGGCGAACTGGCCGGAGCCGCCGGTCTGCTTCTTGTGGATGTACTGTTCGGTCAACTTCTTGGTGAAGGTCTCGCGATAGGCCACCTGCGGCTCGCCCATGATGCCTTCGACGCCGAATTCCGTGCGCATACGGTCGAGGGTCACTTCCAGATGCAGTTCGCCCATCCCGCGCAGGATGGTTTGACCCGTTTCGCGGTCGGTCTCCAGGTGCAGCGAGGGATCGGCGCGGACCATCTTGCCGAGCGCGGTGCCGAACTTCTCCTGCTCCGCCTTGAGTTTCGACTTCACCGACACGCTGATGACGGGATCCGGGAAGCGCATCCGCTCCAGAACGACCGGATTGGCGGCGTCGCACAGCGTGTCGCCGGTCTCGGTGTCCGCCAGGGACACCAGCGCGATGATGTCGCCGGCGCGGGCTTCCTCCACGGGATTGGCTTCCTTGGCGAACATTTCGACCATGCGGCCGATTTTTTCGCGCTTGCCGCGAGTGGAATTTTGGACCGAGGCGCCCTTGGTCAGCACGCCCGAATAGACGCGGATGAAGGTGAGCGCTCCGTAAATATCATTGATGACCTTGAAGGCCAGGGCCGAGAACGGCTCGTCGTCCGAGCAGATGCGCTCGCCGATGGGCTCGCCGTCGGCATCGACGGTCTTGATCGAGGCCACGTCAGTGGGGGCCGGCATGTAATCGACGACCGCGTCGAGCACCTGCTGCACCCCCTTGTTCTTGTACGATGAACCGCACAGCACCACCGTGAACGCCGAGTGCAAGGTGCCTTTGCGCAACGCCTTGCGCAGCACTTCCGCGGAAGGGACAGTGCCGTGGGTGAGGTACGCTTCCATGGCCTCATCGTCCTGCTCGAGGCAGGTGTCGATCAATTCCGTGCGGTACTTGGGAACGTCGGCGAGGAGCTTCCGGTCGCTCGGCGTGTTGATGTTCAGCTTGTCGGCGAGATCCGGCGTGACCTCGAGACTGTGCCACTGCGCATCCTTGTCGTCCGAGTCCCAAACCAGCGCCTTCATCTCGACCAGATCCACCATGCCCTTGAAATTCTCTTCGGACCCGATCGGTATCTGCGCGGGCAAGGGGCGCGCGCCCAGACGCTTCTTGATCATGTCCACGCAGCGCAGGAAATTTGCGCCACTGCGGTCCATCTTGTTGACATAGCAAATGCGCGGCACGCCGTAGTTGTCGGCCAGCCGCCAATTGGTTTCCGATTGCGGCTCCACGCCGGCGACTCCGTCGAACACCACCACGGCGCCGTCCAGAACGCGCAAGCTGCGGTTGACCTCGATCGTGAAATCGACGTGTCCCGGGGTATCGATGAGATTGATCTTCTTGTCCCGCCAGAACGCCGACACCGCGGCGCTTTGAATCGTGATGCCGCGCTTCTGTTCCTGCTCGAGATAGTCGGTGGTCGTCGAGGTCTTGAGGTCCTTGGTGTCGTGAATATCGATGATGGTGTGCTTACGCCCCGTGTAATACAGGATGCGCTCGGTCGTCGTCGTCTTGCCGGCGTCGACGTGGGCGATGATGCCGATATTTCGGATATCGGAAAGGGGCGTAGTGCGGGGCATAGCAAGGTTCCGTAAAAGTGTAGTGAATTGCGCCGCAGAAGGCCGGCGTCAAAACCGCGCATTCTCACACGACAGCAGGCTATATGTCGAGAGAAGGCCCCGCAACGGGGCAGCCGGGGACCCCCCGAATGCAGGGGGGAACGACTACCTCACGGTGTAGCCGCGCCCCTCGAGACATGCCCCTTGAGCCCGCAAATAATCGGCACGCCTGCCGGGTGCCGCCCCGCCGCCCGGCTCAGTCGGGTCGAATCCGGTCTGCCCTACAGCCCAGCGATGGCACTCGAACTTGTCCTTGCCCAGCTGCTCCTCACTCTGCCCATTCTTGGGATACGCGATCAATTCCGAGGCGGCCGGCCCCGATTGCGCCGCCTGCGGGTTCACCAGCCCGGGCGGTGGGCTCACGGTTTCATACTGATTCACCACGCCGTTCCAGCGATAGTAGGTGTTGTCCGCATAGTAGTAAGGAATGCCGTCCCACCACAGGGTGGAGTAGTACAGCGGCAGCGTCGCGAAATACACGCCCAGCCCGAGGCCTGCCCACCCCCAGGGACCGTACCAGCCGTAGCCGCCACGCCAGCCGTACCCGCCCCGCCAGCCGTAGCCGCCTCGCCAGCCGTAACCGCCGTGGTACCCGCCGACTCCGACGTGTCCCACCCCGACCCCATGCTGGGCGAACGCGGGTCCGTTCATCGTGAGCGCTGCGATGAAGCCGCCTACAATCAGGGACAGTGAGCGGAGCGTCGTGGGCCATTTCATAAGTCACCATGCGTGCCGTGGGTGGATTCCATTATATAAGAGTTCGCAATTCGCGGGCAGTTCCACCCCCGGAGCCCATTGCGCTGCACACGTCAAGGCGCTCAGGCGCTTACCGCCTGGGCTTGGCTGTGCACCACTTCACAGGCGATCGAGACACCGCCGCCCTTGCGGGCGCCGACTATGAGTCTGGCGCCGATGGAACTTGCGCGAAAACGCATGGTGCGCATCCCGAAGCCGCTGCCGTTCGAGCCCGCCCGCGACAGCCCCACACCATCGTCGTTGACCGTCAAACTGACGCCCCCCGAGTGCACCCACAGCCCAATCTCGATGATATGGGCGCCGGCGTGCTTGAGCGCGTTCTGCACAGCCTCTTGGGCAATCCGGTACAAATGATTGCAGGCCTCTAGATCGAGAACCAAAGGACTTTCGATGCGCCGACGAAACAGCACCACGGTGTTGCCGACGGAACTGCGGCTTGCCAGTGCTTCGAGTGCGACCAGCAGGTCGCCGTCGGCATCGCTCAGGGGCGAGACCCCCTGCGCAATACGCCTCGCCGCCTGAATGCAGCTGGTTGCCAGGGCGGCGAGCTGCACCAAGCCCACGGCGATGGGTTGACGCTCGCGCTCGGCACGAGTCGCCAGCGCCCGCGCCGAGAGCGCAAGACCGGTCAGTTCCTGCCCCAGCCCATCGTGCAATTCCTGGCCGATGCGCCGCTGCTCGTTGGCGATGGCGTCGATGAGCGCGCTGCCCAGCGCCCGGCGTTCAGTCACGTCGCAGGCAAACACTAGCTCGGCCGGCTCGCCGCACAGGTCGATGTCGCGCGTCCAGACCTCGACTTCGATCACGCGCCCGTCGCGCGTCCTATGCCGCGTCTCGAACGGCTCGGGAATCGCCTCGGTGCCTTCGCCCGCGGGCGGCGGCAGCACGCGCGACGCACCCGGCGGCGCGAGCATCGGCACTCGACTCGACAGGAACTCCTCGCGGCTCCAACCGTACTGGCGAACCGCCGCCTCGTTGACCAGAAGAAACGCGAGCGTATGGGGATCGTGAACCCAGACCGGCTGCGGGCTGCCGTCGAATATCTGCGCGTAGCGGTGCTCGGCGCGCAGCCGCTCCAGCGCCGCACGGTCCCGTTCGACGAGCAGTGCGGTGATGATGAGGCTCATCCCCGTGAGCGCGGCGCCGAGCGTCCAGATGGTTGCGAGCCCCGCAAAGTGGTCGAGGCCGCCGAACACCCCGCGGCCGAAGATGAAGCCAAGACCGCACACCACGGAAATCACGAACGCTCCGAACGCGGCGACCACCAGACCGAAGTGGATGGCGCCCACGACGACCAGCAGCAGAGCCAGCATGACGATCAGCGGTCTGGCGACGCCGCCCGCGTCGAGGGTCAGCGTGCCTGCGCAGCAAAGCGCCACTGCGAGAAGCCAGAACCCTCCCTGGGCCCAGTGCTCGGCGAATGCAGCCAGGCTTTGCCGGCTGAGGGCCACCAAGATCGGACCGACCATCAACACCCCCGCGGTGGTGTTGCTCCACCAGCGAATCCAGCGCAGGGGATCCATAAACGCCGTCGCGTCGCCCGCAAGCCGAAACCCGATCAATCCCAGGGTGGGAACGATCATGGTGCCGAGACAGACGGCGAGAATGAACAGCGGAACATCCCGCGCGCGGCCGAAACCGGCGTCGAAGCCGCGCCGATCGAGAAACCAGGTGGTGAATACCGCGCACCCGGTAGCCCCCAGGCCGACGCCCAGCGACGCGACGAATGGCAGGTGCGTCCATAGATCGATACCCGCGCCGGCTGCCAAGACCGACGGCCACATTCTGCGCCCCCAACGAATACACGCGGCGACCGCGATGCCGGTCCCGAACAGCGGCAGAGTCGGATGCGCGCCCACGCTGGGCAGCGCGAACCCGATGGCGCCGGCGCTGAACATCGCGGCGAAAGTGACAGACCACTTCAGAACCGGTAGTGGCTTTGCGCGCATGGGAGGAGCCTACGACGAACCGCCGGTGCTTGTCGTCGCCTTTTTGGCGCAAAGGGATGTGGGCGACTCCGTAGAATGCCGGCAATGAATGCGCCGACACATCATTCCCACGCCTTGGCCGTTCGGCGCCGGGGCCTGCTCCTCGCGACTCTCGGGGCGATCGCCTTCTCCGGCAAGGCGATTATCGTCAAATTGGCGTACCGATACGGGGTCGACGCGGTCACGCTGATCATGTATCGCATGCTGTTCGCCCTGCCGATGTTCCTGATCCTCACCTGGTGGGCGGGACGAGGTAGGCCGAAGCTCACCTGGCGAGATGTCCGGGCCGTGCTGGGTCTCGGATTCTGCGGCTACTACCTGGCGAGTTTTCTCGACTTCGCGGGACTGCGCTACATCAGCGCAAGTCTGGAGCGGCTCATTCTCTACCTGAACCCCACCCTGGTGCTCGGGCTCGGGGTCTTTCTGTTCGGACGCAAGGTCACCCGGCAGCAGGTCATCGCCCTGGCTGTCAGCTACGCCGGCGTGCTGTGCGTGTTCGGTAGAGAGGCGACCCTGCAAGGCGCGAACACGCCCCTGGGCGCAACCCTCGTGTTCGGCAGCGCCGTGAGCTATGCGCTCTATCTTTGCTACAGCGGCGAGGAGGTCAAGCGCCTCGGTGCGCTGCGTCTCACCGGCCTTGCGACCACCGTCGCCTGTCTCATCTGTATCGCGCAATTCCTGGCCTTGCGGCCGTTGAGCGCCATGGTCGTCGCGCCCCAGGTGCTTTGGCTGTCGGCATTGAACGCAACCGCGTGCACCTTTGCGCCCGTGCTCATGGTGATGATGGCCATCGAGCGGATCGGCGCCTCGCTGACCGCGCAAACCGGTACCATTGGCCCGCTGTCGACGATCCTGATGGCGGTCGTACTGCTGGGCGAGCCGTTCACCGCGTGGGTGGCGGCCGGCACGGTGCTGGTGGTTGCCGGGATCTGGCTGCTCGCGCGACAACCGCTGTCGAGGACGCCGCCGTGAGTTAAACTGCGATCGCAACAATAACAAGGCCACAGGGAATCCCCGGCATGCGCGCACTGCTCATCGTACTGCTCTTGACAGGCACCCTCGCCCTCCCCGCGCGTGGGCTGGGACAGGCGCTGCCGGCCGCCAAGCCGGAAAACGTCGGCATGTCCGCCGAGCGCTTGGCGAGACTCGCCGACGGCATGAAATCGCTGGTCGAGCAGGGCCGCCTCGCCGGCGTCGTGACGATGGTCGCGCGACACGGCAAGGTGGTCGAGTTCGAGGCTGCCGGCAAGCGCAGTATCGCCGCCGATTCGCCCATGCAAAAGGACAGTATTTTCCGCATCTATTCCATGAGCAAGCCGATCACCGGCGTTGCCATGATGATGCTGTTCGAAGAAGGCAAGTGGCAGCTCAACGATCCGGTCGCCAAGTACATTCCCGAGTTCGCAAAACTCAAGGTGTTCGGTCTCGATGCAAAGGGCAACATGGCCCTCGTCGAGCAGACTCACCCCATGACCATGCGCGAGCTGATGTCGCACACCGCCGGTTTCAGCTACGGATACTTCAGCAACACACCGGTCGACAAACTGCAGCGCGAGGCGAATCTCCTCGACGTCAACATCACGCTGGACGAGTTCATCAAGCGCGTGGCGCAATTACCCCTGAACGCCCAACCCGGCAGCGAATGGCACTACAGCATCTCCGTCGACATCCAGGGATACATCGTGCAGAAGCTCTCCGGCATGCCGTTCGATGAATTCCTGCAGAAGCGCATATTCAAGCCGCTGAACATGGTCGATACCGCGTTCTACGTTCCCCCGGAAAAGCTCAAGCGCTTCGCGGAGCTGTACGAGTACGACGAGAGCGGCAAGTTTCACGTGCTGACGGGCGGATTGAATCACGACTTTGCCGCAAAACCCGCGCTCTCTTCCGGCGGCGGCGGCCTGGTGTCGACGGCGACCGATTACATGCGCTTCTGCCAGATGCTGCTGAACGGCGGCCAACTCGACGGCGTGCGCCTGCTGTCCCCGCGCACGGTCGAGCTGATGCGCACCAACGTGCTGTCGCCGTCCATGACCACATTGTCGCCCGGCGCCGGTTTCGGCCTGGACTTCGCCGTGTACACCGATACGGTCGCCGCCGGGGGCTACTACGGCAAGGGCACGTTCTATTGGGGCGGCGCCGCAGGCACCTGGTTTTGGATCGACCCCACCGACGATTTGATCGTCATCGGCATGATTCAACAGATGTCCGGTGAGGGCGCGGCCGCGGCCTACCAGGTTCCCGAGGTACGCGGGTTATCGCATGCATACGTCTATCAGGCCATTCTCAATTAGCGTGAATCACTGTTTCATCTGCGCGGCCAGCTTGTCGCTCTGCCCGCTGAAGCGCTGGTAAGCGGGACGCTGCGAGAGCAGAGACACGTAGCCCTGAAATAGCGGGCGCGAATCCAGGCTCTTCATCATCATTCCGAACGCGAGCTGGGACCCGATGTACACGTCCGCCGCGCTGAATCGGCTTCCCAATATGTATGGCCCCGGAGTGAGCGCCGTTTCTACCGCGTGCACCACATCGTCGTAGGTTCCGTAGCCGATGGCGGTCGGCCGATCAACCGGCGGCCGCGACAGCATGCGATCGATCAATGCCGGCTCGATGCACCCCTGGCCGAAGAACATCCACCGCAGGTAGGTGCCGCGAGCGGGATCGTCGAAGGATGGAGCAAGTTTGGCTGCGGGAAAGGCGTCGGCAAGATAGGTGATGATGGCGCCGCATTCGGTGATGACGGTACCATGGTGAACGATGGCGGGGAGCTTCCCCATCGGATTCACCGCCAGGAATTCGGGCTTTTTGTTCTCGCGCTTCTCGAAGCTGAGCAGCTCGAACCTATAGGGCGCGCCGGTCTCTTCCAGCATCCAATGCACCATGCGGCCGCGCGACTGAGGATTGTGATAGAAGACGATTTCATCGCTCATTGAAATACCCCTGCGACGAGAATGGTGAGACGAATTCTAACGCGATGCCGCGCGGAACCGCCGACGTGTCGTGCAGAACCGCAGCGTGGACGGACTCAAGTTTTGCACGGCGACGACACTTCGGATAGCGTGTGACCTTCGACACTCGAATCATGAGTTGAGGGTTGACATGGATCGGCGAGATTTTCTCCTGGCGGCCGGCGTTGCCGCCGCCGCTGCCCCCGATTCCGCCATGAGCGCCAAGGCTCCCGCGGGCGCCGCGGAACTGACCCTGGCGGACATCGGCTCCGCCTTTGCCGACGGCCGCTTGACGTCGCGGCGGCTGACCCAGATCTACCTCGATCGCATCGAAAGTCTCGACCGCCGCGGTCCGAGCTTGGGCGCCGTTCTCGAGACCAATCCGCGCGCGCTCGACATTGCCGCCGAACTGGACCGCGAGCGCCGCGACCGCGGACCGCGGGGTCCGCTCCACGGCGTGCCGATATTGATCAAGGACAATGTGGAGACGGCGGATCGCATGATGACGACCGCGGGTTCGCTGGCCCTCGAGGGTTGGTACGCACCCGCGGATGCTCCGCTCGTGGCGCGGCTGCGCGCAGCCGGCGCGGTGATTCTGGGCAAGACCAACTTGAGCGAATGGGCCAACTTCAGATCCGCCCACTCGTTGAGCGGCTGGAGCGGCCGAGGCGGCCAGTGCCGCAATCCCCATGCTCTCGATCGAACGCCGTCCGGATCGAGTTCCGGATCGGCGGTCGCGGTGGCGGCCGACCTCTGTGCCGTCGCCGTCGGCACCGAGACGGACGGCTCGATCGTGAGCCCGGCCTCGATCAACGGCATCGTCGGCCTGAAGCCGACGGTCGGACTGGTGAGCCGAACCGGTGTCGTGCCGATATCGCACAGTCAGGACACCGCGGGACCTCTCGCGCGGACGGTGCGCGACGCGGCCGTGCTGCTGAGCGTGATGGCCGGGCCCGACCCCTCGGATCCGGCAAGCAGCGCCGCTTCGGGGCGCTTCGACAGCGACTATCAGCGCTATCTCGATCCCGACGGTCTGCGCGGCGCGAGATTGGGGGTGGCCCGGCGTTTCTTTGCCGAGAGCGCGCCGCTCAACGCCTTCCTGGACGGCCTGATAGCGGCGCTCAAACGCGCCGGCGCGATCGTGATCGACCCGGCGGACTTGCCCATGCACGGCGCGGCGGCGGCGGCGGAGCAGGAAGTGCTGCTGTACGAATTCAAGGCGGACCTCAATGCGTACCTTGCGCGCTTGCCGGAAGGCTTCCCGGTGCGATCGCTCGACGATCTGATTCGCTTCAACGAGACGCACGCGGCGCGGGAAATGCCTTTGTTCGATCAGGAATTACTGCGGCAATCCGCAGCCAAGGGCAGCTTGAGCGAGGCCGCGTATCGCGATGCGCGGGAGACCTGTCTTACTGCGACGCGCAGCGGCGGCATCGACGCGGTGCTCTGCGAGCACGGTCTCGATGCGATCGTGACCCTCACCTCGGGACCCGCCTGGCTGATCGACACCGTCAACGGCGATTCGGATACCGGCGGATGCTCCACGCCGGCGGCCGTCGCAGGCTATCCGCACATCACGGTACCCGCCGGATTGCATCGCGGGCTTCCCGTGGGGCTATCTTTCTTCGGCGCCGCCTTCAGCGAGCCCAAACTGATCAAACTGGCATCGGGATTCGAGCACGCGGCTCAAGCGCGCGCCCTGCCCCACTTCCTGCGCGGCGTGTGAGGCCGGGCTACCGGCGCGGGGCGGCGCGCGTAGCGCGCCCCGTGCTACCTGCGAATCGGAATCTCGACATAGCTGTCGTCGTGCCAGAGGATCTTGACCGGAATCCGGCCGTCGGCGACGGACTCTGCGCTCACGTCGCCCCCGGTGCCATAGTTGATCTCGCGATCCGGCCGTTTGTTGACGCCGATGACCATGACCAGCCGGCTGCCCGGCTGCAGCCGCCGACTCGTCAAGCGCTCGATCTTGAAGGTCAATTCTTGGCGCTCGCCGGCCTTGAGCACGTGCCGGTGAACGCGGTCGCGCGCATAGCTCAGGCGCATATCATAGCTGGGGCTGAACAAGCGGATGAAGTCGCCGCCGGCCAGGCGCTCGTACAGCATGATGTTCAGGTCCACGTCCATTTTGTTGATCGTGATATCGAGCCGGCCCGAGAGCAGGCCGTTGACTTCGGTGGGTACCGTCATCGCATCGCTCACGAACATCACATCGTTGTGGGTCGCGATGCTCGCGCTGATGAGATCGGTCGACGGGGTCCAGCCGGCGTCGCGGCGATCGGCCAGGTTCACCGTCTGCCGGATGAAGGCGGCCTTGGAGCTCTTGCGCAGCGACAAGCGGTGAGCGCCGCCGGACTCCGCCGCATCGAGGTAGAATTTTAACGAGCTCTTGGCCATCGCCTCGAGCGATGCGGCGTGCCGCCATTCATTGGCGCCCATCACCTCGTAGTTGACGCGGGCCTTCAATAGGGACGGCAGGGCGCCGCTCTTGAGGACGTGGTCGAACCACTGATATCGAAGCTCATGAAGGTCGACGAGGGCCACTGAATCGACTTGATAGGCCTGCAGCACCGCCAGCGGTCCCCGCTGCATCACGGCGTCGTCGTACGGACCGATGATCAACCGATGGTCGGCACGCGGATTGTAGTGATGGTGTTGAGTGAAATAGTACAGTGCGCCCGGCTCGCTGCCGGCGTAATAGCCGGTGGCCGTCAGCACCGGGATGTCGATTTTTGAAAACTGCTCCCGATAAGGGATCATCTGCTGCCAGAAACGATCATAGCTCGGGTGGTTCAGCCAGCGAATGAACACGGGATTGGGCTTGCCGAACAGGCGGCCCAGGTCCCGGTACGGCTGGCCGCTCACATACCATTTCTGATCGAGCGCGCGCCATAGCGCATCGTCGTAGTAGTCGTTCTCGTCCGAAGACTTGGCGTTGGCCACGTAGGAGGACCAGCGGTACCCGGAATTCTGAAAGATGCTGCCTCCCATGGGGATGTCGATTCCGGGAGCGCTGGTTGCCGACGTGGCGATGGCCTTGAGCGCGGGCGGCGGCTTCTTTGCGGCCGCCCAAGCGGAAAAGCCGCTGTAGCCGTCGCCGTACATGGCCACCCGGCCGTCGCTCCAGGGTTGCATGGCAATCCAATCGATGACCGCGCGCGCATCGTCGCCGTCGTGCTGATAGGGAACGACCTCGCGCGGGTCATCGCGGATTCCGCGCGTGTAGGCGACCACTCCGACATAGCCGTGTGCCGCGCACTCCCGCGCGTACTTCTGCGAATCGTAGATCGTGAACTCGAGCAGCGCGGGCAGCGGCTGCGCGGCGCTTTTCGGCCGGACCAACATCGCGGCGATGCTCGCTCCGTCGGGAGTCTTGATGACGATGTTGTCCTCGACCGTGTAGCGCCGGCGATCTTCCTCGGTATCGAGCGCAACGACGATGGGAGCGAAACTCCGATAGGCGTCGTAGGACAGATAGGCCCATATCAACGCCACCGCGGCGGGTTGGTCGATCCTATCGGCGGCCCGTTGCTGATCGAGCGCCTTTTGCAGCGCATATCGGAACACGCCGGGGGACGTCATCAGCCACTGGGTGACGACGAATGCGTCCTGATCGCCCAAGGGAGTGACGGTGTCGTGGAACGTCTTCGTGAACCCTTCCGCGAACGCGACATGCTCTTCCGACTCCATCGCTCTGGCCCGGGCGTACATGTCGAATATCAGCTCGCGGCCCACCGGCCGGCCGGCGGCCGAAGGTCGACGCCTGTCGCGCAGCGACTGCCGCGACGCCTCCGCGGCCCTATAGTTGCGCGCCGCCATCTGCAGCGCGGACAAATTCGCGAGATAGCGGTCCGGATCGGACTCTTGATACACGGGGACCAGCCGCGCGGCCAAATCGCGCATGATTGCGGCGGCCGCGGGATCGTCCGCAGATGCGGGCGCGTGAAAATCGAACTCCGGCGCATCGGCTCGCGCCGGCGACATCGCGACCAGAAGAACAAGGAACAGGGATGCGGTCAATCGTAGGGTGCTGCGCTTCATAGGGCGCTCGTCCGGGTTCGCGGCGCTTTGACCAGGTGCAGGGTGCGTGTGAACAGGGCGTGCGCCTGGGCCGGGCCGCCGATGTGGATGATGCCCGTACCTTGCAGTTCGGTGGCGAAGACGTCGACGATGAGATCGAGGACGTCGTCGTCGAGCATGCCGAAGGTTCCGTCGATGAGCACCCACGGTGGATTCTGCAGCAAGATCCGCGCGACGGCGAGACAGAGCTGCTCGTCCTGGCTCAATTCCCGGTCCCAGCGGCGCGTCACGTCGAGCAGCGGCGCGAGGCGTTCGAGACCCAGCCGGTACAGCGCCCGCGCGAAGGCAGCCTCGCCGAAACTCTCCGCCTTCGAGGGATAGGCGAGGACCTCGCGCAGAGTTCCGCGGGGCATGTAGGGCGTGCCGCGGGGCAGGTAGAAGATCTGCTCACCCTTGGGGCGCCTGAGACGGCCCGCGCCCCACGGCCACAAGCCCGCCAACGCTCTGAACAGCTGCGTCTTGCCGGTTCCCGGCGCGCCCAGAATGAGCACGCGCTCTCCGCTCTTCACGACCGCGCTCGTTTCCTTGAGCATGTCGGAGTTGGCCGAGGAGACGATTTCGAGGCCCTCGATTGAAATTTCGCCGGGCTCGCCCTCGGCGTACTCGATGCGGCTTCCGTAACCGCGCGGCTCGTGAGTGACGCCCACGGCGTGGCGGAAGTTCGCAACCCTCAGCAACGTGGCACGCCAGTCGGCGATGGCACTGAAATTGTCGATGAACCACCGCAGCGACGACTGTGCCTGGCTGAACGCTCCGGCAGCCATCATGAGGCCGCCGAAGGATACCTTGCCGCTGAAATACAAGGGCGCGGCAACCAGGATGGGCGCGACTATCGTGACCCAGCCGAAGCCGTCGGTGACCCATTTTAGATTGGCGTGTCCCATGACGATGCGGCGAGTGGCCCGTAGTACATTGCGCAGGTGCAGCTCGATGCGGCGCCTCTCGTCCGCCTCGCCCTCGGCCAAGGCAATGTCGTCGACGTGCTCGTTGACGCGCACCAGAGAGAAACGCAAGTCGGCCTCGCGCGCGTAACGTTCGGCGCTGCGGCCGATGAGGCCTCGCCCTACCCAGTAGCTCAGGAGCGAGCCTGCGCCCGCATAAAGGATGGCCGCCCACACCATGAAACCCGGGACCGTGTAGTCCCAGTCGCCGACGCGGAAGACGAAGTCCTTCGACATGCCCCAGAGCACGCCCGCGAACGTGAAAAACAAAATGGACGCCTGAAGCAGGCCGACGCCGAGATCCGCCGAGAGCTCGCAGAGCTTGCGCGCGTCCTCATGGATTCGCTGATCCGGATTGACGCCCATCGGTCCCGCGTTGGCGAGCCAAAAGGCCCGCCGCGGCAACATCCAGTCCTGAAGGAGACTGAGCACGAGACCCTTGCGCAGCGTCAGCTCCAAGGTTTCGACCAGCCATCGCTGCGCGACATTGAGGGTGAGCAGAAATCCCGCGATCACGAAAAACACGCCGAGCTGGTAGAGGAAGTCGCGCAAATCGCGGCGCGACAGGGCATCGTAGAAGGGCCTGTTCCAGCCGTTGAGGCGTATTTGTCCGTAGGCCGTGGCAGCGACCACGAGAATGATGACGGCCACCAACACGATGACCGACTTGCCCGCGCGGGAGCGAATGATCGTACTGACCATGAGCGCGACCTGCCGGCCGAGCGTCAGTCGGGCGGCCTCGCCTTCGGGAGAAGTGCCGGGGTTTTCTTTCGAGCCTTCCATCACCTTGCCCAGCGCTGCGTCGCGCCTTCGCCAGGATACCACTCTGGCCGGCCGCTCATCGGACGACGCTGCAGATGATTTCCGCCGGAGTGTGCAGCACGGTCACGGAGTCCGCATCAAAATCCGAGTGAGCGCTGCCGTCGACCGTCACGCTGCCGAGTGGTGCCCCGGCCGGGGGCCGCAGCACGATCTTGGCCGAGATCGCGCCGCCGATCGTACATCGCAACGTACGCGCGTCCACCCGGCGCAGCGAATAGCTCAACGCGCCGTAGAGAGTCGGCATCCCCCTCACCTCAATGCCGGTGCCCTCGATCCATTCCGCCGCGAGACCCGCCGCCAACACGAGCGTCCGATCGGCCTCGAGTTCATACGCGAACATGCTGCGCAACGCGAGCACGTATTCGGCTGCAATCCACGTATGCGGCAGATCGCCGACATGCGCGGGTGCCTTGCGGTCCGCCCACGCGATCTCCGGCCACTGATTCCACGGCGGCGGACGCCGGTCCGAGAGGAAGAACCGCAACAACTCCAGCGCCGCGTCGCGCCTTCCCAATCTGACGAGCGCGCCGATGATGCGAATCTCGTACGGGGTGTAGTTCGCAGATGCGACGGCGCCGCTGCGCTTGCTGCGCCAGTCGGCCAGATACTTGTCGAAGGTTTGCTCGACGGCCCTGCGGTTCAAGCCCTGCGGAAGCCCAAGCAGATAAATCGCATTCGCAGTCGCCGTCGGATCGAAGTCCGCCCACTCGATGCTTCCCGGAATGAACTCCAGATTGCGCCGCGCCCGGGTGTCCTCGATGGACGCGAACAGCGACGCCGAAAAGCGCATGAGCAGGGCTCCCCAGGCGTGCGCGGAACTCTCGTGCCCCGCCGCCCGCGCAAGATCCACCGCGTCGTGCAAACCCCGCAGGGCCCAAAAATCGTCCCAGTAGGAATGCACGGGTTGCGCAAGATAGCCCTCATGGCTCACCGAGATCGGCAGCAATCCGCTCTCATCGAGCAATCGCTCGATGCACCCCACCGCCCTGTCGATGTAGACCCAAGATTCTTCGAGCAGCGCAGGATCCGACGTGAAACGGTGGTAGTCGGCGATCAGCGCGATCAATTGTCCGTGGCTGTCGTGTTCCACCAGCCAATCGGTCCCTTCGCTGTCGACGCAGCAGGGCACAAAACCGTCCGCGCGCTGATGCGGCGCGTACCAGCGGATGAACTCGCGCACCTCTTGCGTCCGCCCCATGCGCAGCAAGGCCGCGCTCATCATGGCGCCGTCGCGGATCCAGGAACGCGTGTAGCGCCGTGGGCCCGGCTGCAGAGCCGGGCCGGAGCGGGTCACCAGAATGTGCGCCGTCGCGGTCAGCGCCGCAGCCACCGCCTCCCCGGCCCAGCCGCTGCCCGACCATGGTGGAACGGAGAGTATCGATTGCCAATCGAAAGCCGGCTCCTCGAGGCAGTCCCGCGCCGCATGGGATGCGCAGCTAAGAGCGCATTCGGATGCCTGCCCCGCCTCCGGAGACAGAGTGAATTCGAGGGCGCCGGTCGCGAAGCCGAAGGGATCGTGAGTCTCCGTGGCGGGCGGGAGCGCGCCGGCGGAGAGGAAAGCGGGCATGAATCCCTCATCGAAACGCAGCGCGCCGAATCCGGCCGGTTCGGCCGCCGCTGCGGCGCGCATGGACACGATCGAGTAATCCGCATTGACCTGCACCACCCCGTCGCGCCACTTAAGATCGGACACCCGGCTGACGCCGCCCAGGTTGCGAAAGCTCTGCCAGGGCGGCGTGACCTGAAATGGCCGAACCAGCACGAACAATCGGGCGACGAGACGTTGACCCCCGCGATTTTCGAATCGATAGCGCACGCGGGATATGCCGCCCCTCGCCGCCTCGGCGGTAATTCGCAGCCGCCAATCTGCGGTCTCCCAGATCACCGACGGCACCGGCATCCACCCGCCGAGCAGCTCCTGGCGCGGGGCGACATCCGCCCAGGTGAAGAGGCGATCATCGACCCACAGCATGGGCTCGAGCGAGAACGACCCCTGGTCGACTTCGATCATGCCGTCTTCGTTCAGCAGTGCGCAGTGAATCCCGTTTGCGGTGCCGGCGGGAGTCCACATGCTCTGTTCATTGTGCAGCCAGCGAGGATGCCAGCCGCGCACTTCGCCCTCGGCGACGTTGCGCCAGAACGCTTCGATGGAGCGTGAGAACTCGAACGACTGTAGGCGCAGGGCCGCGCCCGCGGACGGCTCGGCGAGTTCGATCCGAAGAAGTCGAGTCCTCACCCCGGGCAGATACACATAACTGCGCTTGCCGGCGGCGGCGGGAGCCGCATACAGGGTTTTCCAGCGGATGCCGCGCGACGACGCGCGAATGCGAAAGCCCTTCGCGGGCGCCTGATCCAGCCAGTCGATGATGAGTCCGCCGATCGTGCGCGGCTGCTTCGAGTCGATCACGATCCAAGGACGCGGATCCTTTGGGTCAGGCTTCCAGCCCGAGCTCCCGAGAGCGGCGGCAGGTGCGAAGTCGGGTTGCGCGCTGGATGCGCTCAACTCCGGCGCTTCGGTCGGACCGCAATTCTCGATCTCGATCCCGGCGATCCACAGAGTCCCCTTGCCGCCCTCGCCTGCGACGATGGCAAACTCCATCGAACCCAATTCCCGGAGACGTCCGCCGCTCGAAGGACCCCAGGCGAAATCGATGTCCCGGCTACTTATCTCCATCTGCGTCCATCGCGCCGGAGCATGCAGGTCCCGCTGCACATGCCGCCAGACGTTCTGGCCCGTCGAATCGACCAGCTTCAGCTCCAGATTATTTGCGGGGCCGCGGCCGCGCAGACGGAATCTCACCGCGTACTCTTCCGGCATGTCGCGTTTCAGCGCGCGCCGCGCGACCACGTATCCCCCGCCCTGCTTGAAATCGAAATCCAGTCGCAGCGCCGGCAACCGGCCCGTCTCCTCCTGCGTCAGCCGCAGCTCGGCATTGCCGGAAACGACCGCCTGCCATTCGTTAGAACTCACCGTACCCCCGCGCCATCGCCGCGGCAAAGATCGGAAGCAGCGCGAACAGCATGAGCTCGACGTGCAGATAGCGGCGCAGTCCCCCGACGGCCGCATCGTCGGGCGCGGTGCCGAGTTTGCGCCAGCAAATGAAAGCCAGCGTGGGCGGGACGGACAGCAGCCCGATGACCGCAAAACATCCTAACTTAGCCCAGAAAAAAGCGTTGTGGGAGTAGTACGCCCATCCCTTGGCGGCAAAGATCGCGCGGCAAAAGCCGACGACTATCACGGCTGCGGCAAGCAGCCCGTACCACAGATCGATGGAGGCGATGCGGGCCATCGTGTCGGCGCCAATGCCCGGCCGCACGGCCCAAAACTCGGTGAACAGGATTGCAAATATTGCAAATATCAACAGGTGATGCGCAATGGCCAGCACAAGGTCGAGCATAACGATCCTCCGGCGAATGTTGAACCCGAAGCGGGGAATACTGCGCGTGTCGGAGGGTCGAGCTCAACTCCCCACTGAATTGGGATCGCGCCAGACTCGCTCGAAAGGCAATCGCCAGGCGTGAGGAGCGATGAGCTGGTGGATCGCGTTCGGACCCCATGAGCCCGGCTCGTAAAAGCGGACGGGCGGAGGCGACTCCAGCAGTTCGGTCGACACTTCCCACAACCGCTCGATCCCTTCGGCGGTGGTGAACAGCGTGTGGTCGCCGCGCATGGCGTCCAAGATCAATCGCTCATAGGCCTCGAGCACATCGCCGATGTGACCGGTGTCGTGCATGGCGAACTGCATGCTCAGTTTGTCCAGCCGCATGCCCGGGCCCGGCCTCTTGCCATAGAACGACAGCGACATCTTCGCCGCGTCCGCCAGATCGAAGGTGAGGTGATCCGGTCCTTGTGAACTGACTCCGGATCCGGCGGGAAACATGCTCTTGGGCGGCTCGCGAAAAGCGATCGAAATGATGCGCTGTCCCTGAGCCATGCGCTTGCCGGTGCGCAAATAGAACGGCACTCCGGCCCATCGCCAGTTGTCGATGAAGCACCGCAACGCGATGAAGGTCTCCGCATCCGAGTCCTTGGAGACCCCCTCCTCCGCCCGGTAACCCGTGAACTGACCGCGGATGACGTCGGACGGCTTGATCGGCAACAAGCTGCGAAAAACCTTGTTCTTCTCCTCGCCGATGGGCTTGGGCTCCAGGGACGTCGGCGCTTCCATCGCCATGAATCCGAGTATCTGGAACAGGTGCGTGACCACCATATCGCGGTATGCGCCGGTCTGTTCGTAGAACCCGGCCCGCTTGCCGAGGTCCAGCTTCTCCGGTACGTCGATCTGCACGTGGTCGATGAAGTTGCGGCTCCAGATCGGCTCGAACAAGCCGTTGGCGAAACGGAACGCAAGAATGTTCTGCGCGGCCTCCTTGCCCAGAAAGTGATCGATTCGGAAAATCTGATCCTCCTCGAACACCTCGTGCAATCGGGCGTTCAGTGCGACCGCGCTCGCGAGGTTGGTGCCGAACGGCTTTTCCATGATGATGCGGGAACGATCGACCAGATCGGCCTCTCCGAGAAAGCGCACGGCCTCGAGCGCCGAACTCGGCGGCACGCTCAGATAATGAAGTCGGCTGCTCTCGCCGCTGAAGGCTCGCTCCGCCTCCAGCACGGCGGCCTTCAGGGCAGCGGGGCCGGCGGACATCGGCAGGTATTGCAGGGTGTTCGCGAACGCGGTCCAGTCGGCCTCGGCCACCTTGCGGGTGGAGAACTCGGCGAGCGCGTCGCGCGCGATCTTGCGGAAGCCCTCGGTGTCCAGATCGTCCAGGGACATGCCGATGATCCGGCATCCCGGAATGAACCCCGCATTGGTCAGATGAAACAGTCCGGGCAGAAGCTTGCGCCGCGCAAGATCGCCGGTGGCCCCGACGAGCACCACGACCTGCGGGAATTGCGGACCGACACCGGGAGGAACTTTTGCCACCTTTCACATCCTATTCAACAGTAAATCAGACGACTAGCGGCGCGGACCGGCCGATCGATCGACGCTCGCTCGCCTTTATATCAGAGATACCGCGAAGGATGCGCCCTCAGGCGTGCGCCAACCGGCGAACTCCCATCCCGTTCAATACCGCCTCCATGGCGGCAACCGCCGCCATCAAGGCGCTCGGCCCGATGGCACCGATGCAGCCCACGCGAAACGTGTCCACATCCGTGAGCTTGCCCGGATACAGGATGAATCCGCGCTCGCGAACCCGCCGATAGAACTCGGTGAATTCGTAGGCAGGATCGGGCGGGGAATGAAATGTGACGATGATGGGCGCCTGCAGCGCGTCCGGCAGGAAGGTCTTGAAGCCCAAGGCGCGCATGCCGGAAACCAGCGCGGCGCAATTCTCGCGATAGCGCGCCAGCCGCACCGCCTGACCGCCCTGCGACTGGAATTGAATGATCGCGGCATGCAGGGCCGCGAGCACGTGTGTCGGGGGCGTGAACCGCCACTGACCGGTCTTTTGCATGTACTGCCACTGGTCGAGGAGGTCCAGGACGAGCGAGCTGCTGTTGCCGCCGCAACGCTCCAGCGCCGCCCGCCGCGCGACGACGAAACCCATTCCGGGCACGCCCTCGAGGCATTTGCCGGACGCCGCAATCAACGCATCGAAGGGGATCTTCCCCGCGTCTATCGGGATGGCGCCGTAAGAACTCATGGCATCGACGATGAGGCCGCGGCCGTGTTTTGCGACGACGGCCGCGATCTCCGGCAGCGGATTCAGGATTCCGGTGCCGGTCTCGCAATGCACTTGCGCGACATGTGTGATCGAGCGATCCGCTGCGAGGGCCGCCTCAATCCGCGCCGGGTCGGCCGCCTCCTGCTCGCCGTGCTTCAAGACAACGGCCTCCCGGCCCAAGTACCCTAAGGTTCGCACGATGCGCTTGCAGTAGCTGCCGTTGTCCGGCACCAGAACCTTGCCACTCCTCGGAACCAGCGTGCCGAGCGCCGCTTCGACGCTGAACGTGCCGCTGCCCTGCATAGGAACGCAGACGTGACTCTCCCGAGCATTGACGATGGCCACGAGATCGCTGCACACCGATGCGGTCAGCTCGTTGAAGGCGGTATCCCACGATCCCCAATCACGCAGCATCGCGGACCGGGTCTCTCTGGAGGTCGTCAGCGGGCCGGGAGTCAGCAGGATCGGTTCGGTCATGAAAATCTCACTTGTCCAAGAGGCGGTTTGCCAGGCGGTTTTGCGAAGCTTTGCGCCGGCCGACGGCGGAGTCTTTGAGGCGGCTGGACTGCAGCGCACCGGCGCGCTCGAGCACGGGATACGCGGCCGAACACAGATGCGAGTGCACGCGCTTCAAGTCCCGCAAGATATCCAGATCCAGCGAGTACGATTCGATCGTCTCCGGGGTCCCTTCGCGCAGGCGTGTGAGATAGCGCTCGGCCGCGGCAAACTCCTTTTCGCGCAGCTGTGCTTTGGCCGCGATCAAACGGCGCGCGACGTTGATGTCGCCCGACATGAATATTCCAACCGAGAGAGTCAGGCTGTCGAGGACATACTGATGAAATTCGACCAGATCCGCCTCGCCTTCCTTCGAAAAGGTGATGCCGCGCCTGATCTTCTTGGCCGCGAGATCCATCAGATTCTTGTCGATGATGTCGCCGACGTGCTCGAGATTGATCGAGAAGGAAACGATCTCCATTGCGCGGAAGCCGTCGCGGTCATCCATGCTGTCGCGAGTCATTCGCGTGACGTACAGCTTCACCGCCTCGTTCAGGCTGTCGACGGCATCGTCCATCCGGCTGATCTCCGCGACGAGTTTGCGGTCATTGGTCAGCAGCGCCGTCATCGACTGGCGCAGCATCGCTTCGATCAAATCGCCCATGCGCAGGACTTCGCGGGCGGCCCCGACCAGGGCAACGGCGGGAGCGCCGACCGCCGACGGGTCGAGGTAGACCGGCGTGCCCGGATCCGCGGATTTCACCTGGTCCGGCAGCCAGCGCGTGAGCCACCGGCCCACGAGGTCGAGGGGGCCTATGAACAGCAGCGCGAGCAGCACGTTGAAGGCGGTGTGAAAGTCCGCAGCCAGGCGCGCGGGATTCGGCTCGTAGCGCTGAAGCACGTCGGCGATGGGTTGCAGCACCGGCAGCACCAGCGCGCAGCCGACCAGCCGGGTCAGCAGATTGCCGAGCGGCAGGCGCCGGCTGGCCAGGTTTCCGGGCTGACTGCTCTCGATCAGGGGATTGAGCGCGCTGCCGACGTTCGCGCCGAGCACCATGGCGAGTACCGCCGTGGGCGAGATCAGGTGGGCGGCCCCGAGGGACATCACCACCAGCACGATGGCGACGCTGGAATGCGCAGCCCAGGTCAGGGCGGCAACGATGACGAGGCACAGGAGCGGCTGATTCGTGATCTCACCGAGAATGGCGCGCGACACCGGCAGGCTCTGCGTCGTCACCAGGGCGCCGAGGAATATGTGCAGCGCCAACAGCATCAGGCCGATCCCGATCGCCACCCGGCCGAGGTCGCGCGTTCGCGTCCTGCCGCCGCGCTTGAACGCGATCACGCCCGCCAGCAGCAAGACCGGAGTCACGGCGGTGATGTTGAACGACAGGATCTGCACGACCAGCGTGGTGCCCACGTTGGCGCCGAGCATGACGGCCAGCGCGGGTACGAGGTCCAAGGTACCGCCGGTGACGAATGAGGCAGCCATCAATCCGGTTGCCGTGCTGCTCTGGAGGAGAGCCGTGACGAAGGCGCCGGCGAGGAATGCGCGAAATCTGCTCTGCAGGGCGATTCCGAGCAGGCGGCGCAGATCGGCGCCGAACGCACGGACCACGCCGCTGTGGACCATGTGCAAGCCCCACAGCAGCAGCGCGACTCCGCCCATCAGGTCCAAAATGACTGCGCTGCCCACGTACGCTCGCCTACCAGGGCAGAGAGTAGGTCTTGGTATTGCAGAAGCTCTTCATGGCTTCCAGCACCCCTTCCTTGTAGCCCAATCCCGAGTCCTTGATGCCTCCGAAGGGCGTCATTTCCAGCCGGTAGCCCGGCACTTCGCGCACATTCACGCTGCCGACCTCGAGCTCGCGCACGAAGCGGCTGATGAGGTCGATGCGGTTGGTGCACAGTGAAGACGACAGGCCGTAGGCGGTCGAGTTGGCGATTCTAATCGCCTCATCCACGGTCCTGAAGCGGATGACGGGCGACACGGGACCGAAGGTCTCCTCCCGCACCACCGTCATATCGGCAGTCACCCGGTCCAACACCGTGGGCGAGTACAGCGCGCCGCGACGGACGTTGCCGGCCAGCAACCGGGCACCGCCGGCCACGGCCTCGTTCACGACCGTCTCGAAACGCCGCGCCGACGCTTCGTCGATCACCGTACCCATATCCATGGCCGGATCGAACGGATCGCCGTACTTGACGGCCCGCGTCTTCTCCACCAGCCGTTCCACGAATCGGTCGGCCACGCTTTCTTGAACCAGCATGCGCTTGACGGCGGTGCATCGCTGACCCGAGTTCTTGTAGGACCCGCTCGCCGCGAGCGTGACGGCCTCTTCGATGTCCGCATCCTCGAGTACGATGATGGGATCGTTTCCGCCGAGCTCGAGTATCTGGCGCTTGTAGACGGCTTTGGCCGCGATGCGCTTGCCGATCGCGACACCGCCGGTGAAGGTCACGAGATCGACATCCGCGCTGGTCAGGAGCTCATCGGCAATCTCGGCGGGATCGCCGGTGACTACCGAAAGCATTTCCGGCGGCAGCCCCGCCTCGTAAAGGATGTCCGCCAGCTTGAGCGCACTCAACGGCGTCTTCTCGCTGGGCTTGAGCACCACGCGGTTGTTGGTGGCCACCGCGGGAGCCACCTTGTGAATCACCTGATTCAACGGATGATTGAACGGAGTGATCGCGGTGATCGCGCCGAGCAGCGGCTCCTTCAGGGTGTAGACCTTGCGACTCTTTCCATGCGCGGTGAGATCGCACGAGAATACCTCGCCGTCATCGACCAGTGATTGATTGGCGGCGAACAGCAGCACGTCGGAGGCGCGCCCGACCTCGTACGATGAGTCCTTCAGGCACAGGCCCGACTCCAGAGTGATCAGGCGCGCGAGTTCATCGCGCTTCGAAGCGATGATGGCGCCCGCCTTCATGAGGATTTGATACCGGTCGTGGCGAGTCAGAGGAGACCTGAAGGCGCGGGCGATCTTGAGCGCGCGCTTGACGTCCTCCCGCGTGGCCTTGGGTACGGTGCCCGCCAGCGTGCCGTCGTAGGGGTGGCGAACCTCGATGACCCGGTCTCGAGCGACCCTCTCCCCCGCGATGCGCAGCGTCTCGCGAATCGGCTCGCGTAGGGCGGATGGCATGGCACTGGCGGACATTGGGGTCTCCTACGGAGCTCGCGCGGCGAGATTGAGTCCAAGGTCGAAGGCATCGAAATTGCGCCAGCGGCGGGAGGCAGGCTGCAGGCCGACGCCGCGATTGACGATCAGCGGCACCTTTTGCTCGGACACGCCGCCGTGTGAGCGCAAGGGAACGTCCAGACCGGACAGGTCGTGCCGGCCGCGGCTGGTGCCGATGACGGTGTCCAGACGCGACACCACCACGAGGTCGCCGATACGGTCCGGAGGCAGCTCGAACTTCGACGCGGCTTCGGCGCGTGTCAGAACCTCCTCGATTCCGGGGAGTGCTGCGATCTTGCCGGCCACGGAACTCGACGCCGGGGATTCAGCCAGGTACACGAGCGCGAAGGATCCGAGGGCGCCGTGATGCACCACGTACGGATCGGTGATCGGCAGGATCACCCGCGCCCTGGACTCCCCCAGCCAGGCATCGAGATTGTCCTGCAGGTAGATCACATTGGGTTGACCGTCCCGCCCGTGCTTGGCATTCATGCCGTGATCGGCCGTGAGAACGATCGTGGCCCCCAGCTCATCGAGCCGCGCGAGATTCCGATCGATCATCGCGTAGAATTCGTTCGCCACCGCCGTGCCGGGGGCGGCTTTGTGCTGGATGTAGTCGGTGGTGGACAGGTACATGAGATCGGGCCGCTCGCGTTCCATCAGCTTGACGCCGGCGACGAAGACGAACTCGGACAGCGCCGCGCTGTACACCGACGGCAGCGGCATGCCGACTCGTTCGAGCACGTTCTCGATGCCGTTCTCGGCGAGTGTAACCTGATCGGCCTTTTCGGATGAGAAGCAAATTCCCTTCATCCGGTGGCCCAGCAACTTGCGCAACTTGTCCTTCGCGGTGATCACGGCGACTTTTGCGCCCGCCGCGGAAAACGCCGCGAGAATGGTTCCGGCCCGCAGCAGCCGCGGGTCATTCATCATCACCTCTTCGCCGCGCTCGGTATCGAAGAAGTAGTTGCCGCAGATGCCGTGCACCGAGGGCGGCACTCCGGTGACGATGGACAGATTGTTGGGGTTGGTGAAGCTCGGCATGACGCAGTCGGCGATGAAGCAAGTCCCGCCGCCCGCGAGCAGCCGGCCGAGAAACGGCGCGGCGCCCGCCGCGACGGCAGCTGTGATGTACTCGTGCTGACAGCCGTCGACGCAGACCACGACCAAGGGGTGATCCATCCAATGGTAGGTTCGGCCGTTCACGGCGATGTCGGTGGACAAGTGATGTGCTCCTGTAGGTCTACTTGGCGGACGCGCGCGCGGCCGCCTTGTGCATTCGGGCGCGGCTCTTCACCGCATGTTGGCGCAGCAGCTGACCCGCCCGGGCGCTGTCGCGCTGGGCGATCGCGCGCATCACGGCTCGGTGCTCGCTATTGGAAACGGCAAATCCGCCGCCATCCTGCAGGCCGCGGAGCCGGAACAGCAGCAACCCCCGGGTCAACAGCCGGTAGCTTTCCGTGAGACGGGAATTGCCGGCAAAGTCGACCAGCATGTCGTGAAATCTCAAGTTCAGGGTGTGGTAGGACTTGACGTCTTGTTTATCTGTCGCCCCATCCATCTCCGCCAGCACGGCGTCGAGTTCGCGAAGCTGTTCCGGCGTCGCACGCTCTGCCACCCGCTGACCGATCAATTGGTCGAGCGCTTCGCGCACATCGTAGATCTCGTCGGCTTCTGCCACGGATATTTCACGGACGAAGACTCCGCGATTTTTCTCCGAGCGCACCAGGCGGGACTCCTCGAGCGCCCGTAGCGCCTCGCGGATCGGGCCGCGGCTGGTCCCAAACCGCACCGCCAGCTCGCTCTCGTTGATGCGCTGGCCGACGGCGAGTTCGCCGCGCAGGATCAACTGCTCGATCTCCACCTGCACCAGTCCCGGCAGCGAATTCGACTGCACCAATTGCAGCATGGTGGGCGCGGCGGCCGGTGTCATGTGAGCACTCGCATGGAGTCGCGATGCTAGCATAATTGCAAATTGTTGACAATAATCAGTTGACACCGATATCGACGAATGGCTGCCGAGCTGCGCACTTCCAGGAAAGCTCTCCCCTACTGGCCGGAGCCGTCGCGAAGTTCCTCGCCAAGCGCCTCGCGCAGCGGCCCGATGAAGCGCTGGTAGCGACGCCACCGCTCGACCGACGCTTTACTGATGGGCTGGCGCACCTGCCAATTGCTCGCGGTCAGCACCGGCCGATCGGTGCGGTGGAACTCGAGGCAGCGCGGATCCCACGGGAGCCCGATGTGCGCGAGCATCCGGCGGCTCCAGCCCTCGGGATCGTCGACCAGGTCCTCGTACCGGACCTCGAGCAGCGCCGCCCGCGGCAGCACGGCGCGCCAGTGCGCCATCAGGCGGCGGTACTCATGGTAGTAATGCGCCAGGTCGCCGAAGTCGGTCGCGTACGGATGCGCCGCGGAGAAACCTTGGAAGTAGATCGACAAACAGGTATCGAGCGAACTGCGCTCGAGATGAATGAACCGGGCGCCCGGCAGCGCAGCGTGAATGAGGCCGATGTGCCTGAAGTTGACAGGCAGTTTGTCGACCACGCGCGACGCGTCGGGTGCCTGCGTCGCGAGGCCCTCCAGGTAGGCGCGGCCCAGCTCCCTTATCGTCGCAGCGCGTTGCTCCGCGGGCGCCGCGCGTTCGGTGTCCGCCGCAAAAATCCAGTAGAGCAGCTCGCCCGCCCCGTGCACCTGCGGGTGCGAGGCGAGGATCTGTTCGGTCAAGCTCGTGCCCGACCGCGGCATCCCGACGACGAATACCGGCCGTTCGGAGGCGATTCCACAGGGCCCTAGGGCCGTGAGCGCAGTTCGATCGAAGTCTGCGACGGTCCGCGTTACCCGCTGCGTCATCTCGCTGCGGTTGTAGCGTAATCGGCTGCGACGGGCGAGTTCATTGCCCAGCCGGTGATGCTCGAAAGCCGCAGGACGTTCATCGACATCATCGTAGTATTTGCCGAGCGCGTGGTGCAGGTTGATGGCGTGTGCCACGGCCAACCCGCGCGCCAGCACGCGCTCGGCGGCGTCGCGCCATGGCGCATCGGCCGCGCTCATCTTGCGCACGGCCGAGAGACTGGTTAAGGCCTCGGGCAGCTCCGGATTGATGGCCAAGGCTTTGCGCAGCAACTCCTCCGCCTCGTCGAACCGACCATGGTCGATCGCCAGGCTGCCGAGCAGCGCCAGCGTGTCCGCGGCATCGGGACGGAGGTCGAGCGCGCGCCGCGCACTCGCTTCCGCATCTGCGAGCCGGCCGACGGCCCGCTCGGCCATCGCGTGGGCGGTGAGCAGCGCGGCGTGATCGGGGGCGATCTCGAGACCCATGCGGTAGGCGGCATCGGCCTCATACAGCGCGTTCAGCGCGAGCAGCGAGTTGCCCAGGTGCAGGTGCGCTTCCGGCAGCCGCGGCTCGAGTTCGATGGCGCGCCGGGAGTGCTCGATGGCGGCGCGGAAGTCGCCGAGGCAATGCAGCGCGTGACCCAAGTTGGCGTGCAGCCGCCCATTACCCGGCATCCGGAGAGCCAAGTCGCGATAGCAGCTTGCGGAGGCCTCGTAGCGCCCAAACCGTGCCAGTAGGGCCGCATATTCGTCGAGGATTTGGTCGCTCGGGGCGCGAGCCAACAGCCGGTCGTAATGGGGGATCGCCTCTGCTCCACGGCCGACGGCGTCGAGCGCGCGTGCGAGCTGCGCGACGGCAGCGGCAAATTCGGGGCGCAATGCGACCGCCGTCTGCAAGCTGTGGATTGCCGCCTCCGTCTCGCCGGCCTCGAGCAGTGCGCTGCCGAGGTTGCGATGGGCCTCGGCCAGTCCCGGCTCGAGTGCGATCACCCGCCGGTACCCTTCGATTGCCGCCGCGAGCGCGCCCTGAACGCGCCTGGCATTCGCCAGGTTGCCGATGGCGGCGGCGAACTGCGGCCGCAGCGCAAGTGCGCGCTGACAGCTCGCGATCGCGGCATCCGTGCGTCCCAGCCGGAGCAGCACCTGACCCAAGTCGTTGTGCGCCTCGGCGAACTCCGGACGCAGAACGGTCGCGCGAGCGAAGCACTCGGCTGCGCGGTCGAGGTGGCCCTGGTCCTCGAGCGTCTGCCCCAGCGCCCAGGCACGGGCTGCATCCGCCGGCGGCGCCGGCGCGGCTGCGGCGTGGGCCGGCGTTTTGCCGCAGCAGTGCTTGTACTTGCGGCCGCTGCCGCAGGTGCAGGGTTCGTTGCGTCCGACAGGCTTCCCGTGACTGCTCAGACAGGCTCCTGCCGGCGGTAGCGCACGAGTGCGTCGCCGAGCACCTCTCGCAGCGAGCCAAGCCACGCCTCGTAGCGACGCCACTGGTCGAGGCCCTCGCGAAATATGGGCTGACGCACCTGCTCCGAGCTCGCGGTACGGATGCTGCGTTCGGTGCGGTGGAATTCGACACAGGCCGGCTCGAACGGCAGCTCGCAGAAGTCGAGTATGCGCCGGACGCTGCGTTCGAGGTCGTCGACCACGTCTTCGTGATGGACCCGCAGTACCCGGCCCGGCAGCGCGGCATCCCAATGCTCCATCAGCTCCAGGTAGGTCCGGTAGTAGCGGCCGATATCTTCGATGCTGTAGGCGAACTCCTGACCGCGCGCAAAGAGCTGCTTGAGGTTCCCGAAGCAGCAGGCCATGGGTTCGCGCCGCGCGTCGATGATCCTGGCATTCGGAAACATGAGGTGGATGAGACCGATGTGCCGGAAATTGTTCGGCATCTTGTCGATGAAGCGCGGCTTGCCGGTCCGGTAGACGCGGGTGTCACTCAGATACCGGTCGGCGAAGCGCGCGAATTCCGTGGCCGGCAATTGCGCAAGCACCGCGGGATATCGCGGCGACTCGAAATCTCGTTCACGGCCCTGCAATTCGAGCACGTAGCGCGGGATCTCGGCGAGTTCCTGCGTGCCTTCGACCGCGGAGTGCGAGGCCAGGATCTGCTCGATCAGCGTCGAGCCCGAACGCGGCAACCCGACCACGAAGATCGGCGCCGTGCTTGCGATGCCGAAACCCGCGCGCTCGTCGAAGAATTCCCGGGTGCAGACCGCCTTCTGCTTCGCCGTATTGAGCTCGATCAGCTCGGGACGGTAGCGGCTCTCGGCGCGCTTCAACTCATTGCCGCGCTCGTAGTAGCGCCACGACTCGGAGTATTCGCCGCGATCCTCGTAAGCCTTGCCGAGCGCGAAACACAGGTGGTAGCGGTCGATGAGCCTGGTCAGAGGCGCGGCCTCCGCAGCGCGCATGGACGCGAGTTCTGCGTCGGTAAAGCGGTAGGTCTTGAGATTGGCGAGGCTCCAGTACGCATCCCCAAAATCCGGACGCTCGCGGGCCGCCGCCCGGTACTCGTCGATGGCTTCGGTCCCGCGTCCCAGCGTTTTCAGCGAATGCGCGATCGACAGATGCAGATCGGCGGCGGGCGATCCCGGCGGCGCGCCGCGCACTAGGTCGCGATAGAGGGCGATCGCCCGGGCATGATCGCCGAGGCCCACCATGGCGGCGGCCTGCAGAGTCCGATATTGACGATTGGCCGGATCTGCGCCCAACAGCTTTTCGAGTTGAACGAGGGCTTGCTGGTACTTGTGCCGTCCGAGCAGCACCGTGGCGTAGTCGTGGCGTGCAGCGACGTAGCTGGGGACGCGCTCGAGCACCGCGGCGAGCAGCAACTCCGCGTCGTCGAACACCTCGAGCGCAGCGCCGATTCGTGCCAGCAAGCGCATCGCCTCGATGTGATCGCCGTTGGCAAGCAGGAACGCGCGGATGATTTTTTCCGCCGCCACGAGGTCACCGTCGCTGAACAGTCCGGTCGCCGTGATCACCTGCTGCGGCAGAGTTTTCAGTTTCGCGACGTGAGCTGCGGCTATGGCTGCGTTGTCGGCGTCGCCGCTCATCCGGTAGAGGCCTTCCAGCATGCCCCAGCTCGCCGGCAACGCCGGGTTGATCGCGACGGCCTGCAGGAATGCCTGTATCGCCTGCGGGGCATCTTTCATCGCGACGTAGCAATGGCCGCGCTCCTGATAGAGGCGGCTGTAGCCGGGATGGAACCGCTCGAGCTGCTCGAGCGTCGCGAGCGCATCCGCGGTCCGGATGAGCTGACGTTGACCGAGCGCGAGCAGATGAAGGACGTCTCGGTTCTCGGGGACTTGGGCGCGCAGAGCGGTCGCGGCCGCCACGCCCTCGGCGAAGCGCCGCTCGTTGATGAGCGTACGAATGCGCAAGACCTCGGCCTCCACGGTCGAGGGCGCTTGAGCGGGTGCTGTGGCAGTCATGGGCATCCGATAGCAAAGAGGGTGGGCATCGCTACCCACCCTCCAGTCTAGCTCAACCGCAGGAACCGGTTGCCGCCCAGCGTCAGAACTTGAATCCAACCTTGATGCCGAGCACCCGCGGCCGAAGCGGCACTTCCGCCTTGATGAACTGCCCGGAGGTCGTGAACAGGCTCGCATCGGAGTTGCTGAGGTTCTGGCCGTAAGCCTGGACACTCCACTGGTCCTTTGCCACGTTGAATGCCGCGTCGTACGTCGTATATCCCGGCTGGTCGTAGCGCAGCCATGACGTGGTCGGCACGGTGATTCCGGCGCCCGATTGGAAGCTGCTCGGCTCGTTCTGCATGTCACCGACATGCTGGGCGCCGACCGAGAAGAACATCTTGTAGTCGTTGACTTGCCAGTCGTAGCGCGCACGCACGTTGTACTCGATGGTCGGCGAGAAGGCCGGCGTTGCACCGACGGTGCCGAGCGGGTTTTGCAGAGGCACATTCTCACTCAAGGTCGGTGACCAGACCTGCGTGATGCAGCTGCCGATCGGTGTCGGGTTGCCCGGATTCGACGACTGCAGGCAGGGTGAATTGGTCTCCTTGGCGTTGTTGTGCGAAATTGAACCCTGCACGGTCAAGCCCTCGGTGACGCGCGCGACCAGCTGCAATTCGGCGCCCTTGATCCGATAGTCGGGCCCCGCCACGCCGAAGGTGGTGTTGCCGAAGATGGGCGGGTTGTAGATCAGCGTCTGGACGTTTTTCCAATCCATGATGTACGCCGAGCCGTTGAGCAGGAGCCGGTGGTCCAGCCATTCCGTCTTCCAGCCGATCTCGTTGTTGACCAGCGTGTCCGGTGGATACGTGTAGGGCTTGTTGTATTGCTTGACGAGGTTCGGGTTCGCATCCGGCCCGACCGTGGGCAATCCCGTTACCGGATCCACGTCGATCTTCACCTCGGCGCTGTTCTTGCGGTTGCCGGCGCCCGGACGGAAGCCCTGCGAGAAAGTGTAATAAACCATCGCGTCCTGGGTGACGTGCCAGGTCAGATTGCCGCGGCTCTTGAACCCGGTGTAATCCGCATCGTGCGTCGCATCGGTGAGTTTGCTGCCCACGCAACTGCCGTTCGGGATACCCGCGCATCCGGTGCTGGTGGAGTACTGCGACCCGTGAAAGGTCTCCTTATAGTCGTAATAGCGCGTCCCGGCGGTCAGCGTCAGGACTTTCGGGATCAGGTCGAAGTCAATCGACGTAAAGAATGCCGTCTGCTTGTAGCCGCGCTCGAGGTCCTCGCCGAACGCGACATCTTGGTTGCGCTCGGTCGGGTCGACCGCCGCGTACCCGGGAGCGGGAATCACATTGGCGGTACACACCTGGGTACCCGCCTGGTAGAGCAGGAGGTTCGCGGGGGTACAAGACGGGAACGATTTGTATAGGAAGTTCATGTCGTCCTTGATGTCGAAGTCCTCCCAGAACGCGCCGATCAGGCCCCGCACACGCCAATCGTCGGGGGTGCTGAGCCGAAGTTCGTGGCTCTGGTGGGTGGTTTCGACGTGATCCTGCCAGGAGGAGACCGGCGAGTAGCAGGTGAGCGGTCCGACTCCTTTGCCGATAGGGGCACCGCCGCCGCCGCAGGTGTAGTAGAAGCCGCCCGCCGAGCGCGCGTAGTTCGTGTAATCCATCGCATTGTCGATCGTGCGGTCGAGGTAGCCGCCGGTATACACCAGCTTGAAGTCGCCAATCTTGCCGTTGACGGTCCAGGATGTGTTCTCCCACTTGTCCTTGTCGTAGGACGGCGTGAAAGAAGTCTCCTGCCAGGCGCCGAGCGGTGTCTCCTGCGAACTCAAGGGGAACTGCTCGTCGATGCCCTCCGCATCCATATTCTGGTAGCTCTGCTGAATCAGCACGCTCCAATCGGTGTTGACCTGCCAGAGCAATGAGGCACGGATACCCTGGTAAGTTACCGGGTTCTGCGCCCTGCCCGCGATCGCGTAATTGTTGGCAGTGGCCGCATCCGCCGGGTAAGGGAGGTGATAGGAAAGGGTACCTGGATCCGTCGGGAAGCGCGTGAATTGGCTTGGAACGTTGTCGATGTAGCCGCCGCGGCGATCGTTGTAGATGACCGCGCGCACCGCCAACGTATCGGCGATCAGAGGGATATTGAGCACAGCGGTGATTGCGCTGTTGGGATCGCCATGGGCGGTCGTGCTATACGAGGCGTCAGCATTGCCCTCGGTGACGTTGAGCTTCGGCTTGTTGGTGATATAGCGGATCGCTCCTGCCTCAGCGCCGCCGCCGAACAGGGTGCCCTGGGGACCTTCAAGGACCTCGATGCGCTCCATGTCCGCCATGTAAACGTCGACATTGCGCGCCGGGAACGCCATCGATTGATCGTCGAGGTAAGTCGCAACGTTCGGAAACGGATCGATCGCCGCGCTGGACTGGTTGCCGGCAAAGCCCGCGCTCATGCCGCGCATGTAGATGTTGCCCTGGCCGGGGCCGTTCGAGCTGAAGGTCACGTTCGGCAGGTACTTGAGGACGTCATCGAAGGTCGTCACGTTCAACTGACCGAGTTGCTCGCCCGTCATCGCCTGGATGGTGATGGGTACGTTTTGAATCGACTCGTTGCGGCGCTGCGCGGTGACCACGATTTCCTCGATTCCGCCGGCGGCGGTCTCAGCTTCGGCGGTCGCGTCCGCGGGGGCCGCCCAGGACACTCCGGCGTATCCGCTGAGCACGGCCGAGATCGCAAGGCTAAGCTTCTGATTGGTATTCAAATGACTCTCCCTAAAGGGTCAGGCAAGACACACAAATAAAGAAGGGCGCAGCGAGGGCATCGCTACGCGCGCGCATTGGAACTGCAGATACCATCCCAGGACGATCGAGCCTCCATACATCCCTACTTCGGCCCGCCAATTCCCCGCTGCGTAGTTTTTACGCAGTGCGGATTACATATTTATGACAGTACTATGACTCAACAGCGACGCCACGTTCAAGTACTCTCCCCTCCGAGCGCCGCGCCCGGGCATGAGACGCGCTTTTTCGCGCCAACTTGTGCTACGAATGGCGGCCGTCGCCGACTGACTGATAAGGGCTGGCCGAGAATGAAAACGATAGTGGAACCTTCGCGTTCCGTTGATGTGATCTTGGAAACCGAGGTACTGGTCGTCGGCAGCGGACCGGGCGGTCTGGCGGCGGCATTGGCCTCGGCGCGCGCCGGCGCCCGCACCGCGCTGATCGACCGCAACGGCTGCTTCGGCGGCAACATCACCCAGGTGGGAGTCGAGGGGTTCGCGTGGTATCGACACGAGCAAACCGTTGATTGCGAAGGGATCGGCATCGAATTCGAGGAGCGTGCCAAGGCCATGGGCGCGGCCATGCCCGAACCGCAGTCCTTGAGTCACGCCCTCGATGCGGAGATGTTCAAATGGGTGGCCGACACCCTGGTCCAGGAAGCGGGGGTGGCACCGCTGCTGCATCGATTGTGTGTGGCGCCCATCATGGAAAACGGCGCCATTCGAGGCGTCATCACCGAGAGCAAGGCGGGCCGCGAGGCCATCCTGGCCGGGCGCGTGATCGACGCCACCGGGGACGCCGACATCGCGGCCCGCGCCGGGGCGCCTTACCACAAATCTCCGAAGAACGAGATGATGGCCGTGTCCGTCATGTTCTCCATGAGCGGGGTCAACAAGCGGGAATTCATCGACTCGGTGAAGGCCGATCCGCAGACCTATGCCGATTGGTCGGGCAACGGCGAATGGGACTACGAGACCACCGGCAAGGAAGACCAACTTTTTTCGCCGTTTCTGCGCAAGCCGTTCCAAAAGGCGCTGGCCGCCGGCATCATTCCGCCCAGTCTCAAAACCATCGCCGGCACCTGGGGCACGGTCACGGATCAGGGGGACCTCACCTATCTGAATCTCGTGCACGTGCCCGAGATCGACGGCACCGACCCCACCGACCTGACCGTCGGTGAGATGCGGGGCAGGCGCGAGGCGATCTACGCGCTAGAAGCGCTGCGCGGCTTCATGCCGGGCTGCGAGCACGCCAAGTTGCGCAACTTCGGCATGACTTTAGGGATCCGCGACACCCGCAAGATCGATGCGCTCTACAATCTGACCGGCACCGACGTCCGCGAACAGGCCCGGTTCGACGATGCCATAGGCATCTTTCCCGAGTTCATCGACGGCTTCGGCATCCTGATCCTGCCCACCACCGGCCGCTACTGGCATGTGCCCTATCGCGCCCTGGTCCCCAAGGGCGTGGGTAATCTTCTGGTCGCCGGCCGATGCATCGGCGGCGACAAAATCTCCCATGCGTCGGCGCGCAACATGATGTGCTGCGCCGTGAGCGGCCAAGGCGCGGGGGTGGCGGCGGCGGTGTCGCTGCAACGAGGCGAGCCCTTCGATCAATTGAATATCGGCGCGGTGCAGGCGGAGCTCGCGCGGCAAGGCGCCCGCTTCCGGTGACTCAAGCCGCGGCCGGCGTCGACTCGGGCAGCAGCAGCGGCCAATCGCCCTTGCGCTGGTGGGTGCTGCTGCTCGCAGCCATCGCCGTCTCCAGCAGTTACTACGAAGACGATGTGATCGGCCCGATTGCAGATCTGCTGCAGCGGCAGCGCGGCTTCGGCCAATCGCAGCTCGGAATGCTGAACGGCGTGATCAGCATCCCCAATGTGGCGCTCGCACTGCTCAACGGCGTACTGATCGACCGTTACGGCCCTGCGCGCGTGGCGCTCTGGGCGGCGGCCATCGGGGTGGTCGGTGCGGCGCTCACCGCCGTCGGCACTCCCTACGAGCTCATGGTGGCAGGCCGCTTCATCTTCGGCGTCAGCGAGGGTGCCATATTCATTGCGCTGGTCGCGGGCTTGGCGCAGTGGTTTTCGCGCAGCGGAATCGCGCTCGCGACCGCGCTGTACCTGAGCCTCGCCCGGGTCGGCTCTTATGCGGTGGATACCTCGACAGCATGGGCCCGGCCGCTCTACGAGGGCGGCTGGCAGCCGCCCCTGTGGCTCGGCACCGGTATCACGGCGGCGGGTCTGATCGCGGCCGTGATTTTCTACTGGCTCGACCGCCATCGCCGCCCGGGAGCGCGACCGGCCGATGCCGCGGCAGAGCGCGTGGACTGGCGGCACCTGCTGAAATTCGACATGTCCTACTGGTACATTCTCGGTCTGCACGTGCTCTACGCCGCGGTGTTCTTCCCGTTCCGCACCACCTACGCCATCGAGTATTTCCAGCATGCCAAGGGCATGAGCCTCGCCCAAGCGGGGGTCGCCAACAGCTGGGTGTTCTTTGCAGCCATCTTCGCCACGCCGTTCTTCGGCTTGCTCGCCGACCGGTTCGGCCACCGCGCCCTGATGCTGGTCTTCGGCACGCTGCTCCTGCCGTTGACCTTCGTGATACTGGGTCTCACGAATCTGAATCTGTGGGTGTCGACCGTCATGATGGGCGTCAGCTTCTCGCTGGTGCCCGCAGTGATCTGGCCGGCCACCACACTGATCGTCGCGCCGCGCCGTCTCGGCACGGCGCTCGGGCTCATTACGTTGATTCAAGCGCTCGGCATGGCGGCCTCGAATCTCGCCGCGGGCTGGCTGGCCGACCGAGCCGGCGCCGGGGCGCACAATCCGGCGGGCTATTCAGTCATGCTGTGGTTTTTCTTCCTGCTCAGTCTGGTCGCGCTGTCTTCCGCCTTGCTCCTATGGCGGCGTGAAGAGGGGCCCAAAGGCCACGGTCTCGAAGAGGCACGCCCGGCGGTGGCTCTAAGTGTGTGATTACGAGCCCTCCGGATAGTCGACCGGACTATCGCCGAAGTTGTTGTCATCCAGAGTCGGCTGCGAGCGCGTTTTGTGTCCATCGGGCGCCTGGAAGTCCTCGACGTGAAACGCGCGTGCATGCGCGCGCAACACCTCGTTGTGCCGCAAGATCGGCGAGTCGCCGATCACGTCGATTCCATTGAACTGCGGCTCTATGATCGTATTGCCGACCGCTGTGCTGACCTCGCGGGCATCCCCGAGCACGAAGGCAAGACCGTAGCCGCAGTTGTGCAGCCGATTGCCCCTCACCAGCGTATTGGACGACCCGCGTACCATCACGCCATAGGCGGCGATCCCTTCCAACTCGTTGTGGTCGATGTCCGCGTCGCGGGCGTTCTCGGCGACGATGCCCATCGATGCGCCGCCGTTGATGCGGTTCTCCCGGATCACCGCGCCGGCGCCGACCACGTGGACATCGGCGTCACGGGCACCCATGAATTCATTGTGCTGCACCAAAACAGCGATATTGCCGGCGACGACCCCGATGCCGTCCGCGATGAACCTATTGTCGTGGATGGCGATGACATCGTCATGCGAAGCGAGGGTGCCGCGCACCGCCCAGAGACCGGCGCCCTTGTCTTCCCTAAACTCATTGTTGGCTACTGCCGAATTGTGCCCCGCCGCGCCGAAGCGCACACCCAGGCGGTCCTCGAGGAAGTGGTTGCCCTCCAGCAGGGTATCGCTGGCATTCTCGGCGACTTCCACGCCGACGTCGCACGAGGCAATGGTCGACGCGGAAAGATGAAAGCGCGCGCTACGCACCAATATCCCAGCATCGTGACAATTTCTGATGGTGATCCCATCGATCGAGGTATTCGGACCCGAAATGTCGAACACCGGTCCGGCACTAAGCGCCTGCGCATCGATCTGCACCCCCGAGGCCTGGCCCAGCAGTCTCACGCCATGTCCATTGACGAATGCCGGCAGCGCCGTTTCCAATGCAATCCTGGGTACCTCGATCGAGATGCTGCTCTGGCCGGTGGCGGTCGCCACGACGAGCAGGGCTTCGCGCAATGTGCCGGGTCCTCTATCGCCGGCATTGGTGACATGCACCAGGACGGCTTTCTCGGCGCGACGCAGTGACGGCGCCGTTTGCGTTTCGCGCCAATGACCCAGTGCGGCCACGACTCCAAGCAGCACGAAAACCCCAACGGCAGTCATCAAGCGAAGGCCGATCTTCGGATCGCACGGACCGATCAACAATACCGAGGGTGAGTCTGAAGTTGATCTTCGAGCTCCGCCCATGGTGATTTTTCTTATCCCCTCAATTGTTGTGCATCAACGATGCTGCCTCTCGGGGGGAAAAGAAATCGGGTAAATACCCGTCAGGTAAGTACCCTACCGGCGGATAGGTGAATGACGGAGCGCCGCCGCTACTGATCCTGCGCCAGCACCTGGTCGATTTTCCGCACCGACACCGGCGGGCAGTGAAAGTAGCCCTGCGATTGATCGCAGTTGAGCAACCGCAGCAGCTTGAATTGTTCCGCCGTCTCGACGCCTTCGGCCACCGTCAGCAGGCCGAACGCCGACGCCAGGCCGATGATGGTGCGCGTGAGCGTCATGCTGGTGTGATCGCCCGGCAGCCCCTTCACGAAGCTGCGGTCGATCTTAAGCAGATCCACGGGCAGCTTGGACAACAGACCGAGGGATGAATACCCCGTGCCGAAATCGTCCAACGCAACGCGAATTCCCGCGGCGCGCAGCTCGCGCAGCTGCCGGCCGGCGCCGTCGATGTCCTGCAGAAGCGCGGTCTCCGTGATCTCCAGATCGATGCCGAAACCGCGCGGATCGCGCGGCCAATCCTTGACTAGATCGAGCATGAAATCGATGAAGTCCCGCCCGCGAAACTGCACCGCCGAGACGTTGACCGCGACACGTACCGGGCGCAACCCGACCCGGCGCCATCGGTCGCAGTCCTGCAGGGCGCGTTGTACCACCCATTTACCCACCGGAATGATCAATCCGGAGGATTCCAGCACGGGTAGAAAGCGCGCGGGGAGCATCAGGCCGTGCTGGGGGTCGTTCCAGCGCAGCAGCGCTTCGAGAGATTCGATGTGACCGCTGACAATGTTGACCTGCGGCTGGTAGTAGATCTCGAACTGCTGCTCGTCGATCGCCTCGCGCAGCCGGTGCTCGAGCACCATCCGCTCGGCAATTTCACTGCGCATCTCGAGCTTGTAGTGAAGGTATTGCTCGCCGGTCTCCTTCGCGTGCTTGAGCGCCGCCTCGGCCTTTTGCACCAGGGTGCTGCCGTCCTCTCCGTCGACGCGATAGCGCGCCACTCCCGAGTGGCACGAAACGCGGACACTGCGGCCTTCGACCAGGAAGGACTGCGCGAACACGGTCTTCTCGAGCAGTGACGCGACGCCGGGATCGGCGCCGCCGATGCCCGGCGCGGCCAGCACGAAGGTGCCGCCCCCCAGGTCGCCCACGCGCTCGTCACCGCCGGCCTGTTGCCGCAGCCGTTCGGCCACCTGCTGGAGCAGCAAATCGCCGAAATGCCGGCCGAAGCTATCGTTGAAATTATTCAAATGATCGATGTCGAGCACGGTCACCGTCGGCGTTTGCTCCGGACCCAGGCGCGTACGCAGCATGTCGTCGAGGCGCCGGCAGAACAGGGAGCGCTTGGCCAATCCGGTGAGGGGATCGTAGTGCGCGAGATACTCGGCGGTGTCCGCCCGCTGCTGGGAGCGCAACGCGAACGACAGCGAGGCTGCGATGTCCTGCAGCAGCACCAGTTCATCGTCGCGCACCAGGCCGGAATCCCTGGAGGTGAGAGTGAGAGCGCCGACCGGCACGCCGTCGACCATGAAAGGCAACGTCACCACCGAGCGTATGCCGTTCGCGTACAAAGCCTCGCGGCCGACCAGCGGAGGCTCGCTGCGTGTGAGATCGCAGCACACGCTGACCTCTCCGGTGCGCATGGCGCGGCCCGTCAGGCTGGTATCGCGCTCCTTGCCGTCGCCGATGGGTAGAAGATCGGGCGCGATCTTGGGGACCTCCGCTCCGGCGCGAAATCCCGGCCGCGCATACCGCGCACCGGGGTCGACGCGCCAGACGACGGCACTGTTATAGCGGCCGACATCGATGGCGACGCGGCAGGCCTCCTGCAGCAGCAGGTTTCGGTCGCGAATTCGCAGAACCGCCGAATTGATGGCGCTCTGCATCTTCAGAACCCGGGTGAGCAGAGCGATGTCGGTTTGTTGCCGCTCGCATTCACGGCGCGTGCGCAGGGCCGCGACGCCGAACGCAAGATCCGCCGCGAGTTCGATGAGCAGCGCCATCTCCGACGTATCGAAGTCCGCGGCGCGGTCGGTGTAGACCTCGAGCACGCCGAGACAGCGGTCATCGGTGAGCAGCGGCGCGGCCAAGGCCGCTCGAAACCCGCGCTCGCGCGCCCGTGCCCGCCACTCTACGTTCCAGCGTTCATCCCCAAGATCGCGCACCACCTGTGTCGAGGTCATACGCATGGCGCGCACCGCGGGCGTTTGATCGCCATGGGCGTGTGTCCAGCCGAGTTCGACGGCATCGAGCGGTCCGCCGCCCCAGGCACTTCCCACGGTCGCTTCAGGTGCCGGGCCGGGGCGTGCGCCCGGGTAGCCGACCCACGCGAGTCGATAACCGCCGACCTCGACCAGCGCTCGGCAAATGTCCGTCAGCAACTCATCTTCGCTGACGGAATGGATCATCGCGTGATTACAGGCGCTCAGCACCCGATATCGGCGCTGCAGCTGCGCCAGCCGTGCCGCCGCGGACTCGTCGGCATCGGAATCTCCGACACCCGGATGCTGCGAGGCTGAAGCCGATTTCATTCGAGCCCCACGAGCTGTGGCGAGGCCGCCGGCAGATCGATCCGAACCGTCGTGCCGCCGCCCGGTTCGCTGTCGAGCTGAAGTCGGCCGCCATGGGTGCAAACGGTCTGGTGAACGGTCCGTAGACCGAGTCCGGCACCTCCAGAGAGGCTCGGCGGCTCGGTGAAGCGCTGCTGCAGATCGCCCACGGTCGCAATATCCATGCCGATGCCGTTGTCGGCGACCGTGAGACGCACGAACGGCGGCCCATGGCCATCCGCGGGCTTCATACCGGCCACGCCGATCTCGATGACGCCGTGCGGACGCCGAATGGCCCGGGAAGCATTCAGCACCAGGTTGAGCAGAACGCGCTGGATGGCAACGGGGTCGGCCAGAACCTGCGGTGCATTGGTATCCACGGCGATGCGCAGCATTGCCGTGTTCGCAACCGCAGCACGCATCAGCGGCAACGCCTCCCGCACTACCTTGCCGAGCGACAATGACCGGCGCTCGCTCGTCGAACCGTGACTGAAGATCAGCATCTGATGGACGAGACTGCGTGCCAATTCGATCGTGTCGAGGATCTTGCGCAATCGCGCCTGAGCAGCGCCGTCGCCGCAAGCCTCGGCATGCAGCGCCACGGCCTGTTGATCGATGGACGCCATGAGAGCGCGTAGATCGTTCGCAACGCCGGCGGCGAATTCCCCGAGGCCCGCGAAGCGCTGGATGCGCTCGGCATTGTCGTTTGCAGTCGTGGACGCGTACCCGATCATGGTCACCCCTTGTAGGTGGCGCACTCTAGGGCAAGGGCTACGGTGTTGATATACGGTATATCACTGATAGGGATGGGTGGAAGTGTGTAGTGCCCCCCCCTTGAGGGCCTACCGGGCGTTGGAGGCCCTCAGGCGTCCACGATTTTATTGCGGATGGCGTAACGCACTAGGTCGGCCAGCGACCCGAATTCCATCTTGCGCATGATATTGCTGCGGTGCGTTTCAACCGTCTTGACGCTCAACTGCAGGGTTCGGGCCACTTCCTTGTTGTTACTGCCCTCGGCTAGCAGTTGCACGATGTGCCGCTCCCGGGGCGACAGTCCGACGGTCGCCGGCGACGCGGATTCCTCGGCGGAGCGCAGATACCCGTCGAGCACGAATCGCGCCACCTTGGAGGTAAAGAACGGCCGCTCATCGAGCAGGGCCTCGACGGCCTGAACCAGCACCCGTCCGGCATCCGACTTCAATACATATCCCATCGCACCGGCGTCGAGCACTTCGCGAATGAGCTGCTCGGACTCATGAGCGGTGACGATCAAAATGCGGGTCTTGGGCGTCGATGCGCGGATATGACGCGTGACGTCGAGTCCGTTCAGTTCGGGCATGGTCAAATCGAGCACCGCGATATCGGGCGCGTGGAGGGCCGCCAACTCGCAGGCCTGACGGCCATCGGCGGCTTCGGCCACGATGGTCCAGTCCGGCCGCTCCGCCAGCGATGCGACCAGCCCGCGGCGGATCAGCTCGTGGTCGTCGGCGATCAGTATGCGGACATTGCTCATCGCACCCTACTCTACAGCGATATGCGCTGGCCGGTGGGAACGCCCGCGGCGCGTGCCAGCGGCAGTTTGGCCTGGACGCAAGTGCCGCGCGGGTCGGTGTGCACGGTCAATGAACCTCCGAGCTGCCGCATGCGCTCGCGCATACCCGCAAGGCCGACGCCCAACGCGGCGGCATCTGTCACCTTGCCCGACAAGCCGGCGACCAGGATGCCGTGGCCGACATCTTCCACCTCCATGATCACCGCGCCGTCTCGCTCGAATAACCGAATCGCCACTGAGGGACTCTTCGAGTGACGATGTACGTTCGTCAGCGCCTCCTGCGCCACGCGGAAGATCGCCAATTCATGCTCGGGCGGCAAGCGCTCCAGCGAATCGGGCAGTTCCAGCTCGATCTCGATGCCGCTGCGCTGGCGCAGACCATCCGCCAGCCACCGCAAGGCGCTGAGCAGTCCAATTTCATCGAGCAGCGGCGGGTGCAGCAGATAGGAGGCGGTGCGAATCTCAGTCGAGCACTTGCGCGCCAGCGTCACGCACTCCTCCACCCGGGTGTGGACCGGATTCGGGCCCTCCTCCGTCATTCGCGCCAGGCGGGTGAGGCTGAGTTCCAGCGCCACCAGACACTGACCGGTGCTGTCGTGAAGCTCCCGCCCCACGCGCCGCCGCTCATCATCCTGAACGTGCACCAGCGTGGCCGCCAGCTCGTGCAGCTCGTCGAGCACCCGCTCGCGTTCTTCGTCGACCAGCTTGCGTTCGCTGACGTCGTGGATGACAGCCAGCGTCAACGTCTTGCCGTCCGCGTCGAGGCTCGACAAATGCACCGCCGCGGGAAACGGCTGGGCCGTGTCGAGGCGAAGAAGGATCCATTCGAAACTGGCGGCGCTGCTGTCGACGGTGTGGCGGATTCGCCCCCGGTACATCACTTCGGATGAGTTGCCGTCGGGCTGCGTCGTGGGCGAGAGGTCCCACAGACGCATGCCGATCAGCACATTCGGTTGACCGGTGCCGAACATGGCGGCGCTGGTTCGATTGGCCTCGATGATGCGCTCGCCTTCCAGGACGAAAGCGCCGAAGGCCGCGTTGTTGAACAGCGTGCGGTAGTGATGCTCGCGCCGCCGCAGCGTCCGCAATGAGTTGTTCAGCATCCAGGTCGCGGCGATCACCAGCAACGTGATGCCGATCGCGGACAGCACGGTGCTGCGGCGGCGGCCATACCAGCCTTCGAGGGTTTCCTCGCGACGCCGCGCTGCTTCCGCCACGATCGGATACTCGTGCACGCGATGGTAGGCCACGATCGTCGCGCGGCCGACGTAGGGACTCACTCCTTCAATCACGTCGGCATCGGGGCCGCGCGTGACGCGTTTGTAGATCTCGGAGTCGGCGATGTTCTTCCCTTCGGCCGCCCCCATCTGCGACTCCGGAACCAGCAACAGCGCCGTGCCATCCTTCGCAAATAAACCGACGCCGCTGCCCGATTCCGATTGCTGGTAAACGCCGTTCAGGGGGCTGAACGCGATCAATGCTCCCGCCCAGGCGCCGCGCAGCTTGCCGCGAACGACGCGCCGCGCAATCGGAATCACCCTCTCGGACGGCTTCTCCGGGTCGAAGATCGGGGCGCCCACCCAGGCAACGTCCGACTCGACGCTGAGCGCCGGCATGAGCCATTCGGGAGCTGTTGTTCGAGTTTCGGGGGCCGACGTGCGACCGACCCGCACGAACCGGTGTACGTCGACCAAGAACAGCGACCGAACGTAGGTTCCCCCGGTCAGCATATGCGCGAGCGTATCGGAGTACGCAGCATCACCCGCGTCGGCGAGGTCGCTCCGATACCCGAGTTCGTTGGCGGCGGCGAGCGCGGCGCCCACGCCGTCGCCGAGCATGGCCTCCACTTGCGCTTCCAGCGTTCCGCTGACGCTGACCAAATGCTCACGTTCCATCTGCAGGGTCGTGCGATAGTCGCTCTCGATGCGCTGGACGGCGAACCCCCAAACGACGGCGCACAAGACGATGGCATAGACGATCAGCGTCCAGTTGACCACGGCCGGCAGCAGCCGGCGCATCCCGCCCCTGGGCGCGGCGAGTTGCTCGAACACGGATCGCTGCGCAATGCGAGCCGACATGGCTACCGTTGCGTCTGCTTACGAATCTCCATCCCCAAGGGTCCGCGCGTCACACGCACCAGCAGCATGCCGCTCGATGCGCGTCATGTCCAGCGGCGATGCGTCGCCGCCGGCCGCCCACGATTCTTGCTAAGCTAGTGCGATAGGGAAGGTACGCCGACGTTCGAAGCCCCCGACATCCGCCGGGTGAACTTCGAGCCCACGGAGGGCTCCAACGGAGGGGGGTGCCCCGCAACAAGCAGAACGAGCCAATTAAGTCGATGGCATATCAAATGACGACAGCGAACAAGCGGTGAGCCTGGCCCGCAGATCACGCTCGCTGGCCCTCGTCGCGGCATGGGCCTTTTCCGCCTTGGCCGGTTGCGCGGTGGGTCCCAACTTCAAGAAACCCGCGCCTCCGGATGTTGACGACTATACGGCCCATCCGCTCTCGAGCACTGCCGCCGTCGCAAACGTCTCGGGCGGCGAGGCTCAGCACTTTGCCAAGGGACGGGACATCTCCGCGGACTGGTGGACTTTGTTTCATTGCGCGCCGCTCAATGAACTGATCGATGCGGCGCTTGCGAACAATCACGATCTGAAGGCGGCGCAAGCTGCGTTGACAGTGGCCCGGGAGAATGTGCTGGCGCAGCGGGGGGTCTACTATCCGAGCGTCGCCGCAAACTTCTCGGCCAGCCGACAGAGGCAATCGGGGCAGGTTGCTCCGGCGCTCAGCTCGAACGCCTTCTTATATGACCTGTTCACGCCGCAGGTCACCGTCTCGTATGCCCCGGACGTCTTCGGTCTGAACCGCCGCACCGTGGAGTCGTTGCAGGCCCAGGAGCAGGAAGTTCGATTTCAAACAGCCGCCGCTTACACCACATTGACCGCCAACGTCGTGGTTACGGCCGTGCAAGAGGCGTCGCTGCGGATGCAGATCGAAGCGACCCGGCAGCTCATCGACAGCAACGCGAATACCGTCAACATCCTGCGGTACCAATTCGACAAGGGCTATGCCAGCCGGCTCGATTTGGCGGCGCAGGAATCGCAGCTCGCGCAGGTCGCCGCCACTCTCCCTCCCCTGCTCAAGCAGTTGGCCCAGGCCCAGGACCTCCTGGCGGTCCTGGCCGGCCGCTTTCCGAATCAGGCACCGGACGACAAACTGGATCTGACGGCCCTGCAATTGCCGCAGGATCTGCCGGTGAGCCTTCCGTCCGCGCTCGTGGCACAGCGCCCCGATGTGCTGCAGGCCGAGGCGAACCTGCATGATGCCAGTGCCAAGATTGGAATCGCGGTGGCAAACCGCCTGCCGAATATTCTTCTGACCGCCAACGCCGGCAGCACGGCCGCGGCCATGAATCAGTTGTTCACGTCGGGCACGGGCTTTTGGGGACTGGGCGCGGAGGTGACTGCGCCGATTTTCCAGGGCGGAACGTTACTGCACCAGGAGCGAGCCGCCAAGGCGGCCTACACTCAAGCGGCCGAACAATATCGCAGCACTGTTCTTGCGGCCTTTCAGAACGTCGCCGACACATTGACGGCGCTCGAACAGGACGCGGAAGGCTTGAAGGCGGCCTCCGCCGCCGCGGACGCGGCCAAGGTCACTCTGGATCTGGCCCAACGTCAATTGCAGGGCGGCTATGCCGGCTATCTGGCGCTGTTGAGCGCCGAGCAGGCTTACCAGCAGGCGCGGATCAACCTGGTGCAGGCGCAGGCCAATCGTTATGCCGATACGGCGGCATTGTTTCAGGCGCTCGGCGGTGGCTGGTGGCACCGCTCGGAATTAGTCACGGATCAACATGAAAAATAATCTCTCTCGCGGCGCATGGTTTGCGTGGTGCCCCATCGAATCCCGGAGCGCGCCGGCGGCTGCCGCCGTGGCGATCGCGGCGCTCCTCGCATGCGGCGGCTGTTCGCCCAAGGCTCGCGAGGAATCGCAGGCTTCCATCGCGAAGTCGGGCAATGTGACGCTGACGGCGGCCCAGAGGCAGAAGCTGCATCTGTACACCGTCGCCGCGTCTAGATACCACCTGACCATCGATGCAACCGGGGTCGTCGATTTCGACAACGACCAGGCGACGAGCGTGCTGGCGCCCTTCTCCGGTCCGGTATCGCGGCTGCTGGTTTCCCTCGGCGACCGGGTCAGAGAGGGTGATCCCCTGGCTGCGGTGCAATCGCCGGACTTTGCCGCCGCAGTGGACGCGTATCGCAAGGCGCTCGCCACCGCCAAGACCAATCGGCATCTGGCGGATCTGGACCGCGATCTGCTCGAGCATCATGGCGTGGCCCAGCGCGAAGCGGACCAGGCGGAAACCGATGCGGTCAACGCCGAGGCGGACCGCGACGCCGCCCTGCAGGCACTCGTCTCGCTGAACGTTCAGCCTCAAACCATCAAGGACATTCAGGAAGGCCGCCCTGCTCTGCATCCGGAGGGAACGATCCGCTCGCCGATCTCCGGTACCGTGGTCGAGAAACTGATCACTCCCGGAGAACTTCTACAGGCGGGCAGCACACCGTGCTTCACCGTCGCCAATCTGTCGCGCGTTTGGGTCATGACGCAGGTTTTCGGCACCGATCTTGCGTCGGTCAGCGTCGGCGATTCGGCCGAAGTGATGACCGGCATCGGCACGGGCAGCCTACCCGGAAAGGTGGACAACATCTCGGCGCTGGTGGATCCCGACACGCGAGCGGTGATCGTGCGTGTGGTCGCGGATAATCCGGGAAACGTCCTGAAGAAGCAGATGTACGTGCACGTGCGCATTCAGGCCCGTCAAGAGAGCGCCGGCCTATTGATCCCCGTGTCGTCGATCTTGCGCGACGACGAGAACCTGCCCTTCATCTATCTCGCCGAGGTGGACGGCAGCTTTGCGCGGCAGCACGTAACCCTGGGTCCCCGGGTCGGGGACCAATATGACATCGGCGCCGGCGTCAAGGCCGGCGACGAGATCGTGGTCGATGGGGGCCTGTTCGTTCAATTCATCCAGAATCAATGAGCGCGCAACTGCCTCCCGCCGAACCCGCGCCGCGAAGCGCGTCGATCATGAACCGGATCGTGGCTTCTTCGCTGCGGCAGTCGTTTCTCATCGTGCTCATGACGCTCGTGCTCATCGCCGCCGGCTCGCGCTCGCTGGATCGCCTCCCGGTGGACGCTTATCCCGATCTATCTCCACCCATCGTCGAAGTCATCACGCAGTGGCCCGGGCGCGCCGCCGAGGAAGTGGAGCGGCTGATCACCGTACCCGTCGAGAAGGAGATGAACGGCATCCCTCAGATGACCACCATCCGCTCGATCTCGCTGTACGGCTTGTCCGACGTCCTCCTCACCTTTCAAACCAACACCGATAATTACTTCGCGCGCCAGCAGGTTTTCAACCGCCTGGGCGACCTGAGTCTGCCGAGCGGCGTGAGCCCCTCGGTGTCTCCGATGTCATCGCCGTCGGGACTCATCTACCGCTATGTGCTGCAAAGCCCCGACCGCTCGCCGATGGAACTCAAGACCTTCGAGGATTGGACGGTCGAGCCCCAATACAAATCCGTTCCCGGCGTGGCGGATGACTCGGGTTTTGGCGGCGGAACCATGCAGTACCAGGTGCTGCTCGATCCGGCGAGGGTGGCGTCGGTTGGCTTGTCGGTGACTCAGGTCGAGAGCGCCCTGACGGCCAACAACGACGACTCCGGCGGCGGCTTCTATTCCCAAGGCGGCGAGTTCTACTACGTGCGCGGCATCGGGCGCATCACCACGCTCGAGGATATCGGCAACGTGGTGGTGGCGGTGCACAACGGCACTCCCGTGCTGGTCAAGGATGTAGGGCGCGTCGTCATCGGCATCGCTCCGCGTCTGGGGGAGTTCGGCTTCCAGAATCAGGACGACGCGGTGGAAGGAGTCATCCTGCTGCGCACGGGCGAGAAGACTCAGGATGTTCTGAAGCGGGTCGAAGCGAAAACCAAGCAGCTCAACGATGAAATCCTTCCCAAGGATGTCAAGGTCCTTCCGTTCTACGACCGCAGCGACTTGGTCGAACTGACGACCCAGGTGGTGGAGAGCAACCTGCTGCGGGGCATGCTGCTGGTCGTCGTCGTCCTGATATTTTTTCTCTACGATTTTCGGGCAGGGCTGATCGTCGCCTCCAGCATCCCGCTGGCGCTGTTGTTCGCATTCATATGCCTCGACATCCAAAACGCCTCGGCCAACCTCCTGTCCATCGGTGCGGTGGACTTCGGAATTCTGGTCGACGGCGCCGTGGTCATGGTGGAGAACATCTTCCGCCAGATCGTGGCGCGCAAAGGCACCGCGCTCAACGTCAAGGAGATCATTCTGGATGCCGCGGCCGAGGTGGACCGCCCGCTGTTCTACGCGGTCGCGGTGATCGTGGCCAGCTTCCTGCCGATCTACGTGCTGTCCGGACCTTCTGGGACGCTGTTCAAACCCATGGCGGACACCATGGTATTCGCGCTGGTGGGCTCATTGATCGTCACCCTCACCCTGTTGCCGGTGCTGTGTGCGTGGTTCATGCGCAAGGGCGTGCAGGAGCGGCGCAATGCCGCCTTCGAGGCCATCAAATCCGTTTACGCCAAGGGCCTCGACTTCTGTCTCGCGCGCCCCTGGGGAACCACGGGTGCATCGGCCATTCTGCTCGCGGCCTCGCTGCTGCTCATCCCGAGCATCGGCGCCGAGTTCATGCCGAAACTGGATGAAGGCGCGCTGTGGGTGCGCGCGACCATGCCCTACACCATCTCATTCGACGAGTCGGCCAAGATCGCGCCCAAGGTGCGCGAAATCCTGCACTCCTTCCCCGAAGTCACCACGGTCGCTTCGGAACTGGGCCGGCCCGACGACGGCACCGATCCCACCGGTTTCTTCAACGTCGAGTTCTTCGTCGATCTGAAGCCCTACGCGCAGTGGACCGGTCCTTACCGCACCAAGTCGGGACTGATCGAAGCCATCAACAAGAAGCTCGAACAATTTCCCGGGATCAATTTCAATTACACCCAGCCGGCGGAGGACGCGGTGGATGAAGCGGAAACGGGATTGAAGAGCGCTCTGGCGGTCAAGGTATTCGGCGCCGATTTGGATACGCTGCAAAAGAAGGGTAAGGCCATCAAGCAGATCCTGGAGCAGGTGCGCGGTATCCGGGAAGTGACCTTGGTGCAGGAACTGGGGCAGCCGAGTCTCACCATTGCGATCAACCGCGCCAGAATTGCGCGCTACGGTCTGAACGTCGCCGACATCAACGGCTTGATCCAGACGGCCATCGGCGGAGACGTGGCCACCCAGGTGGTGCAGCAAGAAAAGGAATTCGATCTCATCGTGCGTCTCGAACAGCAATACCGGGACAATCCCGAGGAAATCGGCAATATTCTGGTGGCCACACCCGCCGGGCAACAGATTCCGCTCAAGGAATTCGCGGACATCCGCGTGACCAACGGCGCCTCGTTCATCTATCGCGAGGACAATTCACGCTACATCGGCGTGCAGTTCTCCGTGGAGGGACGCGATCTGGCAGGCGCGGTGGGAGATGCCATGCAGCAGGTCAATGCGCAGGTTTCCTTGCCTCAGGGGTATCGATTGGACTGGGGCGGCGAATACACGGAATATACGGCGTCCCGCCATCAACTGAGCGTCATTCTACCGCTCACCTTGTTCCTGATATTCCTGTTGCTGTTCGCCCTCTACAGCAACTTCAAATTTCCGTTCATCACGGTGCTCGGGGTGCTGCTGTCCGCACCGGTGGGAGGCATCGTGGCCCTGTGGATCACCGGCACGCCGTTCTCGGTGTCGTCGGGTATCGGCTTCCTCGCCTTGTTCGGCGTCTCGGTGCAGACCGCCGTCGTCTACATATCCTATGTCAACGAGCTGCGGCGCAACGGCACCGACCTTGCTGAAGCCATTCGCCACGGCGCCATCCTGCGATTGCGTCCGATCATGATGACCGCTCTGGTCGCCGCATTGGGGTTGTTGCCGGTGGCGCTCGCCACAGGCGTCGGCACCGATTCTCAGCGGCCGTTCGCGCTGGTCATCGTCAGCGGCCTGTTCACCCGGCTCTTGATCAGTGTATTTCTGATGCCGGCGCTGTATGGCCTGGTTGCGCGGCCCGGAGATCGGCTGGAGGTGTAAGCGCCGCCCCGCCCGCAGCCCTGCGCGCTGCATCCATGCAGCGCGCAGGGCTCCATTCATCGTTGTCGATCAGTTCGGGCTAAAGCCCACGTTATCCACGTAGAACACCGCCGCTCCGCTCTGATCCTGAATGCTGAACTTCAGGATCGTGGTGTCCGTCAAGGCGAATGCCGAGAGCGGGATCTTGTAGGAACACCATTGGCCGACCGCCGGGCATCCCGAAGTCAACGCGTAGGATGAGATGTCGGCGACGCTGCCATCGGGCGTGTCGCCCGCAGACTCGAAATGCGCGGCCCATAGCGCCCCGGCAACCGTCGGCTTGAGTGAAAATATCAGGTACTTGTAGGGCGTCGTGTCGAAGCACAGCGAAACATTTTGCTGGCAGCTCGAATTGATATACGGCTGCCATCCGCCGGTGCTACCGGCCGTGATGGTGACCGCAATGTCGTAGGTACCTTCGATGGGAGCGCCGGCGGTGTCCTTGTAATTGATGGCTGCTTCCCAGGACCAATCTCCCGGCCAATAGAAGACGCCGTTGTAGTAAACCCATGACGTACCGGACGCGACGATGACTTGGCTACCTGCGATGGTCACGCCGGCACTGCTCGGGCTGCTCAAGGTGGCCCCGCCGGTCGGGCTGGACAGCGCGACGGTGAACGCCTTGCTGCCGGAGAACGGAGTCGCATTGCTGACCGGGACAGAGAAGGACTTGGACGCCGAATCTCCGCTCGCCCAGTTCAGCGTGCCGCTGCTCGCCGTGAAGTCCGTCCCCGCTACGGCGGTTCCGTTGGCGGTGGCGTAGGTCACGCTGACGGCGCCGCTGGAGCCGCCCGTGCGATTGACGGTCACCGACAAGGTGCCCGCCGCCTGTCCGACTCCATAACTCGATGCCGAGAGCTGCAAGCTTCCCACCGCAGCCACCGCATCACCGGTAATGGTCGCAATCGCACTGCTCGGACTGCCGAGCGCGGCCCCGCTGGTGCCGGCGTTCGACAAAGATATCGTGAACGACTTGTTGCCCGAGAACGGCGTGGCATTGCTGACGGGGACCGAGAAGGTCTTCGTTGTAGCATCGCCGCTGGCCCAACTGAGGGTACCGCTGGCGGCGGTGAAATCCGTGCCCGCAACGGCGGTGCCGCCGGTCGTATTGTACGTGACGCCGGCTGCGCCGCTGGAGCCGCCCGTGCGAGTGACGGACACGGTCAATGATCCTGCTCCTTGGGCAATCGTATAGCTCGAGGCCGACAATTGCAGGCTGCCTACCGGCGCCGCCGCGTCGCCGGAAATGGTGGCGGTGGCGCTGCCCGGGTTACCGATCGCCGCACCCGCGCTGGGAGCGGAAAGCGCGACCGTGAACGTCTTGCTGCCGGAGAACGGAGCCGCGTTGCTGACCGGGACCGAGAATGTTTTCGCGCTCGTATCCCCATCGGCCCACTGCAGGACGCCGCTGCTGGCGGTGTAATCAGAACCGGCCGCCGCCGTGCCGTTGCTCGTTCCGTACGAGACGCTCACGGCGCCGTTGGAGCCGCCCGTGCGATCGACTGTCACGGTCAACTGACCGCCGTTCTGAGCCACCGAGTAGCCCGAGGCCGAAAGCACCAAGCTGCCGACGGGAGCCGAGGCATCGCCGGCAATCGCGACCGTCGCGCTCTGCGGGGAGCCCATCGCCGCCGACGCGGTCGCATTGGACAGCGTCACACCGAACGACTTGCTGCCTGTGAACGGCGCGGCGTTGCTGATCGGAATGGTGAACGACTTGGCCGCCGAATCTCCGCTGGCCCACTGCACCGTACCGCTCGTTGCGGTGAAGTCCGTGCCGGCGACTGCCGTGCCGTTGACCGTGGCATAGGAAACCGAAGTCGCGCCGATGTCGCCATCCGCGCGAGTGACTGTGACCGTGGCGGCGCCTGAGCCTTGCCCGACCAAGTAATCGGCCTCCGTCAGCGCTAGAGTTCCGACGGTGGCCGAAGCCGCGCCGGCGATGGTCACCGTGGAGTTGCCCGGATATACGATCGAGACTCCCGTACTGGGATTGCTCAGAACCATCTTGAACGATTTATTACCCGAGAATGCATGGGCACTTGCGATCGGAACCGCAACGGTTCGCGGGGTCCAGTCATTTTCGGCCCACTGCAGCACGCCGTTCGCGGCCGTGTAGTCGGTACCGGCGATGGCGGTGCCGTTTAAGGTTGCGTAGTTGACGCTGATCGCGGTGGTTGCGGTGCCGCCGCGCTTGACGATAACGCTCACTGAGCCCGCGGCCTGGGACGCGGAGTAGCTGGACGCGCAAAGCGCTACGCGAGGGTCGCCGAACTTCCATCCCCAGCAGCCCCGCTGCTGAGCATCTTGGCTCGCATCTTCAGCGATTTGCGCGGCGGCCGATGTTGCCTGCGTGGCCGCGGGGGCAGCCGCAACAGAAGCGGCGGTACCGGCGGAAGATCCGCCGCATGAGGAAAGAGCGAACGCGAACGCCAATGACGCCGCCGCTCGAACAAAAATTGCTGTTCTCTTCATTCGATCCATCTCCACACCTCGTAACTGGCAAAATAAAAATGCCCCGATCGAGATAAGAGACGGACATTAGGGATGACGATGGAGCCCAAATCGGCGGCTCTACCGGCAACCCCGCTATCTGTGATCTCTTGGATCCTTCAGACCGGAGGCTTTGCGTCCCCGCCTTATCGACGGGTTTGCTCTTTCGTTGGTGCGATAGATACAAGCGATGTCAAGCGAGCGCAAAGCGTCGCTGATCCCGTACATCGCCAAATGCAGACAGCTCAGACAGTTGCATTGCGTTAAGCGAAAAAAACCCGCCACGGCAAATCGGTTGGTCAAATTTTGATCAAGAGAAAAATCAACGATTTGCGAGGATTCGCGCGGAGCGACGGCAGCGGCACGCCGCGCGCGTTGTAGGACAATGTAGGAGCAGATTCAGTCGATGCCCCACAAAACGTTCAGGGATTTCTGCATTGTCGAGATGCGTAGGGACAAATGCGCCGCGCGGAATTTGCCTGGGCGGGAACGCGCGACGTGCAAGGCGTTGCGGCAACCCTCGTGCATGTGAATCTGAAATGTCGCGCGAAGTAGTGCAGAATATGGAGCAAGTAGTTGATTTCAATAGTACGGGAGAGGTGGCAGAGCGGTTGAATGCACCGGTCTTGAAAACCGGCAGGGCCTCACGGCCCTCGTGAGTTCGAATCTCACCCTCTCCGCCAACCAGGAGAAACTCACGATGGAAGCAGCACTACTCATCCAAGCCGCCTCGAATATCGCGGGCGCAATGGCGGCCACTCAGTACGGCAAGTTCGGCGGTATGGAGGCATCCAGACTTACCGAAGTCGCGATAATTGCCGTGAGGATCGCACGCGCGATCGAAACCGAAGTTCTCAAGCAACCGTAGTCGCGGCGAACTCAACCACTATCGCTATACATAGAATCAATGAGTTATAGCGCTTAATTTGTGTTAGTTCGCGATGCACTCGCTGAGGATGTCACCTGACACACGCCCACTGTGCGTACCGGCGCCACCAGTAGTCCACGAAGCGGGCGCAACCCTTTTATACTCGCGCATCGAAAAATCATTTCGGGGTTCGAATGCGCACAGCCAGCCTCTGTCTCTTGGGATCCATTGCGGCATCCACCGCATCCATGTGCGGCGCGCAGGACTTTCCGAAGGATCAGCCGCCCCTCTGGAGCACGAAACCCGACGTCGCCGCGTTCGAGTCGATCGAGAACGCGAAGCTCGACGCCGCACAGCGGGCGATCGACGGTATCGCTGCGGTCGCCGGGTCGAGAACCATCGACAACACGCTGACGAAGTACGATGAAGCCCTCAAGCAATCCAATGCCGCCCTGTACTTCTCCATGCTGATGGAGGCCGTGCACCCCGACGCCGCGTTTCGCGACCGGGCCACCGCGATGACGCGCAAAGTGAGCGCTCTGCAAACGGCGCTCTCGCTGAACCGCGGCGTTTACGATGCGTTGGCGGCGATGCCCCTCGAGCATGCGGATGCGGCCACCCAGTACTACGTGCGGCGCCAATTGCTCGAGTTTCGGCTGGCCGGCGTCGACAAGGACGACGCCGCGCGCGCGCGCTTGAAGGTGCTCAACGACGAACTCACCGAGGAGCAATCGGCCTTCGAGCGCAACATCAACGACGGGACGAAGACAGTCGAAGTCCGCGATGCGTCGGAACTCAAGGGCTTGCCGCAGGACTTCATCGACAGCCACAAACCCGACAAAGCCGGCGTCATCCACATCACCACGGACTACCCCGACTACATCCCGGCGATGAATTTCGCAGTCAGCAATACGCTGCGCCGCCGCCTGTACTTGGCGTTCGAAACCCGCGCCTATCCGCAGAACGCCGATGTGTTGATGAAGATGCTGCGCACGCGCTACGAAATCGCCTCACTGCTCGGGTACAAATCGTGGGCGGACTACAACGCGGCCGACAAGATGATCGGCAGCGGCGACAAAATCGCGCAATTCATCCGGGATCTCGACACGGCGGTGCAGCCGATCGCGGAACGGGAATTTCAGATGCTGCTGGCGGAGAAGCGCAAAACCGTGCCGGGCGCAACCACCATCGACCTTCAGGAAAAGAGCTACTACCAGGAGCAGGTCCGCCGCTCGAGCTACAATTTCGATTCGCAATCGGTGCGGCCGTACCTCCCCTACGCCCGCGTGCAGCAGGGGATACTCGACACCGCGGCCACGCTGTTCCACATCCAATTTCGGCGGGAAGAAGGCGTTCCGGCCTGGGACCCGTCGGTCGAGACCTGGCAGGTCATCGATGCCGGCAAGGTCATCGGCCGCATCTACCTGGACATGCACCCGCGCCCGGGCAAGTACTCGCACGCGGAAATGATGCCGGTGCTCGATGGCGTCCGCGGCAAGCAGCTCCCGGAAGGGATTCTCATATGCAATTTCCCGCGGCCCACCGCCGACGATCCGGGCCTGATGGAATATGGCGACGTACAGACTTTCTTCCATGAGTTCGGACATCTGATGCACATGATTTTGGGAGGCCAACAGCCCTGGGCCGGAATCAGCGGCATCTCCATGGAGTCGGATTTCGTCGAATCTCCTTCACAGATGCTCGAGGAATGGATTCAGAGCCCACAGGTACTCGCGACCTTCGCCAAGGACTACAAATCCGGACAGCCCATTCCGGTCGAACTGGTCCTGCGGATGAAGCGCGCGTCGGCGTTCGGCCGCGCCAGTTATATCAGCCAGCAAAACGGCTACACGGCGGTCTCCTACCACATATACGCGGCCAAACCGCAGGACGTGAATCTCGATACGATCACCGATCGCGACACCCGCAAATACAGCCTGTTCACGCCGCTGGCCGGTACGCATATGTACACTTCGTTCGGACACCTTGCGGGGTACTCGTCGGCCTACTACACCTATATGTGGGACAAGGTCATAGCGCTCGATTTCTTCGAGCAATTCGACTCCAACAACCTGCTCGCAGGCGATACCCCGCTGCGCTATCGGCGAACGGTGCTGGAGCCGGGCGGCTCAGTGTCGGCAAATGACTTGGTGAAGAACTTTCTGGGGCGCCCGCAGTCCATAGATGCGCTGAAACGCTGGGTCGGAGCGGAATTCGTCGCGGAACCGCGATGACGCCGGCCGGTTTAACGGCCGGCAATTCCCTCCACGGATGACGCCGGCCGTTGAAAACGGCCGGCAATTGTCCCCTTATGGATGACGCCGGCCGGTTTAACGGCCGGCAATTCCCTCCACGCATGACGCCGGCCGGTTGAACGGGCGGCAATTGCCCCCATGTGTGGGTGAATCGACCTGCGGGCGTCGGTTTCGGCATCCTGCCTACACATTCGGCACCCTCCGCTCGAGGGGTGCTAAAATGCGCTGTCGAGTATTACTGGAGGACGACCATGGCCAATTTCTCAAGCAACAATCTCGCCTTTCCGGGCGCCCAGGCGGACAGCCGCAGCGCGTTCATCACGCGCACCTACACGCATCTGGTGGGCGGCATCCTCGGATTCATCTTGGTGGAACTGGCCCTGTTCGAGTCCGGCCTTGCGCTGCAAATTGCGCAGTTCATGCTCGGCTTCAATTGGTTTCTGATTCTCGGCGCCTTCATGCTGACGGGTTGGTTGGCTTCGCGCACCGCGCAAACCAGCAGTTCCATCGGGATGCAGTACTTCGCCTACGGCGCGTATGTGGTGGCGGAGGCGCTGATCTTCGTACCCCTGCTCTATCTCGCCGATCACAAAGCACCCGGGGCGATCGACAGCGCCACTCTGGTGACCGCATTGGGCGCCGGCGGCCTCATGTTCGTCGCACATCGAACCCGCAAGGATTTCTCCTTCCTGCGTGCGCTGCTCATGTGGGGCGGCGTGCTGGCGTTGGTGGCGATGATCGGCGGCGCGATTTTCGGCTTCCAGCTCGGCACCTGGTTCTCGGTGGCGATGATCGGGTTTGCCGGCGTCGCGGTGCTCTACGACACCTCGAACATCATCCACAATTATCCCGAGGATCGTTACGTCGCCGCCGCAATGCAGCTGTTCGCCTCGATCGCACTCATGTTCTGGTATGTGCTGCGCCTCGTGATGGGCAGCCGCAACTGACCGAAGGCTAGGCTTTCAGCAGGGCGACTGCGCCCATGTAGGGAATGAGTACAGACGGCACCGCAACGGTGCCGTCTTGCTGTTGATAGTTCTCCAGGATGGCGACCAGCGCCCGGCCCACGGCCACACCCGACCCGTTCAAGGTGTGTACCAGCTCCGGCTTACCCGTCGCCGGGTTGCGCCACCGCGCCTGCAGGCGGCGCGCCTGGAACGACTCGCAATTGCTGCAGGATGAAATCTCGCGATAGCGCTGCTGCGACGGGAGCCACACCTCGAGATCGTAAGTCTTCGCCGCGCTAAAGCCGGTATCGCCGGCGCACAAGGCCAGCACCCGGTAAGGCAGCCCCAGGGCTTGGAGCACCGACTCGGCGTGGCCGGTGAGTTCCTCGAGCGCCGCATACGAGTTCTCGGGCCGCACGATATGCACCAATTCCACTTTCTCGAACTGATGCTGGCGAATCATGCCGCGCGTGTCCTTTCCGGCCGCGCCCGCCTCCGAGCGAAAGCACGGCGTGTGCGCCGCAAATTTGAGCGGCAGCGTTTCGGGGGCGACTATTTGATCGCGCACCAGATTCGTCACCGGCACCTCGGCGGTGGGGATCAGGTAAAAGCCCGGATCGCCTCTTACCGCAAATAAGTCCTGCTCGAACTTCGGCAGTTGCCCGGTACCCACCAGGGCCGTGCCGTGAACCAGGTAGGGCACGTACGCTTCCCGATAGCCATGATTGTCGACGTGCAGATCCAGCATGAACTGCACCAGCGCGCGATGCAGCCTCGCCAGGTCTCCGGTCATCACGACGAAACGCGCCCCGGAAATGCGCCCTGCTGCCTCAAAATCCATGCCCAGCGGTTCGCCGAGCGCCACGTGATCCTTCGGCGCGAAGTCGAATTGCCGCGGGACACCCCAGCGCCGCACCTCGACGTTGGCCTGCTCGTCGCGTCCATCGGGAACGCTCGAGTGAGGAATGTTCGGCAGGCCCAACTGCAGGGCCAGAACTTGCGCTTGTATCGCTTCGAGCTGCCGGTCCACGCCTTGCAACTGTTCCCCCAGGGACTCGCCCGCCGCGAGCAAGGCTGCCGTTTCCTGACCTTTGGACTTGGCGTGGCCCACGGACTTGGCATTGGCATTGCGCTCGGAACGCAGCCGATCGGCTTCTATCTGCACCGCTTTGCGCTGCTCTTCCAGGGCGGCAAAGGCCGCGACGTCGAGATTGAAGCCGCGCCGCGCCAGCGCCGCGGCCACTCCGGTCAAATCGCTGCGCAGCAGCTTGGGATCGAGCACGATGAAATCCTTGGTACTTGGGTAGACGCCGCAAAAAATCCTATTGTAGGCGCCGCGCAGGCAGCATGGCGCGAGTCATCACGATCCGCCGGCGCCGCGCGTCTGCCGGTCGCGCTCGCGGCGAGCGTTGAGCGCCTCGCCGATCTTGATCTCCAATCCGCGGGGCGCCGGGGCGTAGTATCGCCGGTCCGGCATGGCGTCGGGAAAGTAGCGCTCGCCGGCAGCGTAGCCGCCCGGCTCATCATGCGCATATCGGTAGCCCTTGCCGAAGCCTAGATCCTTCATCAAGCGCGTCGGTGCGTTGCGCAGGTGCAGCGGCACCTCCAGGGAGCCCAAGCTCGCCGCGTCTTCGGCCGCCGCCTGGTAAGCCGCATAGACGGCATTGCTCTTGGCCGCACAGGCCATGAATACGATGGCCTGGGCGATGGCAAGCTCGCCTTCGGGACTGCCCAAGCGCTCGTACACGGCGCAGGCCTCGAGCGTGAGGGTGAGCGCGCGCGGGTCCGCATTGCCGATGTCTTCGCTCGCCATGCGCAGAGCACGCCGTGCAATGTAGAGCGGATCGCAGCCTCCAGCCAGCATCCTGCACAACCAGTACAGCGCAGCGTCCGGATCGCTGCCCCGCACCGATTTGTGCAGGGCCGAAATCTGGTCGTAGAAATTCTCGCCGCCCTTGTCGAAGCGTACATAATTCGTGCCGATCACGGAGCGCATGGTATCGACGTCGAGGCGGCGTCCTGTGCCGTCGGCGACGCTCAAGTCCGCAGCCGTTTCGAGCAGATTGAGCATGCGGCGCGCATCGCCGTCGGCGGCCGCCAGCAACAGCTCGCGCGCGCCGGCATCTACTCCTAAGCCGAGCTGCCCCAGGCCGCGTTCCTTGTCCGTCAACGCACGATCGAGCAACTTCGCGAGGTCGGCGGTATCGATGGACTTCAGCACGTAGACCCGCGCGCGCGACAGCAATGCGTTGTTGACCTCGAAGGACGGGTTCTCGGTCGTCGCGCCGACGAATATCAGCGTACCGTCCTCGACATACGGCAGGAAGGTATCCTGCTGCGACTTGTTGAAGCGATGCACTTCATCGAGAAACAGCACCGTATCGCGCGTGCCGCGCAGCGCTTTGGCCTGTTCCACCACCGCGCGGATGTCCTTGATGCCGGCCAGGACCGCCGACAGCGAAATGAATTCCGCCTTGGCGCCCTTCGCCGCCAGGCGCGCCAATGTCGTCTTGCCGGTGCCCGGCGGACCCCAGAGAATCATGGAATGCGGTCGGCCCGATTCCAGCGCGCGCCGCAGGGGCGCGCCGGCGCCGAGAAGATGCGGCTGGCCCACGTACTCATCGAGGGACTGCGGGCGCAGCCGATCAGCAAGAGGTCGATAGGTGCCGCCGCCGTCCGTCACTTAGCCTGTCGTCCGATCACATCGACCCCCGGCGGCGGCGCGAACGAAAACAGATCCGGTGCCAGGGTAAGATTGCGCTTGGAATTGGAGAATGTGAGTTGGGTGATCTGATTGAGCTTGTCGGCCAGGAACATCGAGCGCAAATCACCCTTGTCGAACCCGATCCGCACCACCTGGAAATCAGTGTCCGCGTGCTTCGGGACGAGTTGATACCACTGCAACCCGCCGCTCGGCGGCAGTGCCGTGACGTCGAATTGGGCGCTGACGGATCCGCTGCCCGACAGCAGGCTCGCGGGCGTGCCGGCGAGACTCACATCCATGTCGCGCACATTGGCTTGCGCAAGATCCTTGTCGTAGAACCAGATCTGCTTGCCGTCGGCCAGAATCAGCTGTTCGGAAGGCTGCGAATAATCCCACCGAAACTTCCCCGGCCGCTGCAGGAACAGCCGTCCGGCGGCGCTGCGCAAAACGTTGCCATGGCCATCGTCGATGGTTTGAGTGAAATCGGCGGCCCAACTCGACAGTCCGCTCAAGTACTTGTCGACCTCGGTCGCGGGCGACGCGGACACGGGCTCCACGGTGGCGCCCCAGAGCGCCGCCGCCATCATCCAACTCGCTACCGCTGCTTTCATCTGATCATTCCTCCGGAGGCGCCGCCCCGTAAATCTCGCGTCCGCCATTGGATTGCAAGGGACCCACCAAACCCGCAGCCTCCATGGCCTCGACCAGGCGCGCCGCCCGGTTGTAGCCGATCTTCAGGCGCCGCTGGACACCGGAGATGGACGCCTTGCGCGTCTCGGTGACGATCCGCACCGCTTCATCGTACAAGGGATCGGCTTCGGCATCCTCGACGCCGGCCTCGCCGGCTTCCTCATCGTCGGAGGGAAATCCGGGAATGGGATTGCGCGGGCCCTCCAGTATTTCTTCGATGTACACCGGCGGCGAGGCGGATTTGAGGCCTCCGACCACGCGATGCACTTCTTGGTCGGAGACAAAGGCGCCATGCACGCGGGTGGGTATGGACGTGCCGGGCGGCAGGTACAACATATCGCCGTGACCGAGCAAGGATTCCGCACCGCTCTGATCGAGGATGGTGCGCGAATCGACCTTCGCGGAAACTTGGAACGCGATGCGGGTCGGGATGTTGGCCTTGATCAGCCCGGTAATGACGTCCACGGACGGACGTTGAGTGGCCAGAATGAGGTGGATGCCGGAGGCGCGCGCCTTCTGCGCCAGCCGGGCGATCAGTTCCTCGACTTTCTTGCCGACGATCATCATCAGATCGGCCAGTTCGTCGATGACCACCACGATGAAGGGCAGCGTCGTCAAGTCCGGCACGTCCTCGGCCACCACCCCAGGGACACCCTGCGCTATCTTTTGAATGCGAATCGGATCCTTGATGGGCTTGCCGCCCTCCGCCGCCTCCTTGACCTTGCGGTTGAAGCCGCCGATGTTGCGCACCCCGAGCATCGACATGAGCTGATAGCGCCGCTCCATTTCGGCCACGCACCACCGCAGCGCATTGGCGGCCTGCTTCATGTCCGTCACGACCGGCGACAATAGATGCGGAATACCCTCGTACACCGAGAGCTCCAGCATCTTCGGGTCGATCATGATCATGCGCACGTGTTCGGGAGTGGCCTTGTACAACAGGCTCAGCACCATGGCGTTGATGCCCACCGACTTGCCGGACCCGGTCGTGCCGGCGATCAACAGATGCGGCATGCGTGCGAGGTCGGCAACCACAGGCACGCCGCCGATGTCCTTGCCCAGCGCCAGCGCCAGAGGCGAGCTCACGTCATCATAGGGTTTGGATTTGATGATCTCGCCCAGCGTCACGATCTCGCGCTTCTCGTTGGGGATCTCGAGGCCCACGACCGATTTGCCGGGAATGATTTCCACGACCCGGACGCTGATGGCCGACAGTGCGCGCGCGAGATCCTTGGACAGATTGCTGATCTGGCTGACCTTGACGCCGGGCGCCGGGCGCAATTCGAATCGCGTGATCACGGGGCCCGGAAACACGGCGACGACCTCGGCCTCCACGCCGAAGTCGCGCAGCTTGAGCTCCACCAGACGCGACATGGCCTCGAGCGCCTCGTCGGAGTAGGACTGCTCGCGCGGCCCCGCTTCATCGAGCAAGGACAGGGCCGGCAATTCGCTGGACTTTGGAGCCTCGAACAGCGGCACCTGCCGCTCCCGCTCCACGCGGTCGCTCTTCTGCGGAACGGGGGCTGCGGCCTCGATGCGCGGCGGCGGCCGGTTGGCGACTTTCTTCTGCTCTTCGCGCACCACTTCCTGTCGTGCCTGCTTGCGCAGTTGGCCCGAGGCCAGCTCGCGGCGCTGCTCGACTCGCGTGCGAATCCATTCGATCGCCTTCAGTACTCCGGCTCCGATCTGGTCCATGACCTTGAACCAGGAGACGCCGCGAAATAGTGCCACGCCGGCCAGCCACAGGCCCAGCATCAGCAAGGTGGCGCCCAGAAAACTCAGCGCATGCTGCAGGCCCTGTCTGCCGTCCCCGCCCACGAGATTACCCAGCGCTCCACCCGCCGTGTTGGGCAGCGCCGCGCCGCTCCAGTGCAGCGTCGCCAGCCCGCAGCTCGTGACCAGCGTCAGCACGAATCCCGCCCCACGCAACAAGGTGTTGATGTGCGCGCGGGCATCCGGGAGCGCCTGCTCCTTGTGCACCAGCCAGCCGGCATACGCCAGCATCACGGGGAATAGGTACGCCGGACGGCCGAATAGAAACAGAAAAAATCCCGCCAGCCAGGCGCCCACCGGACCGATCCAATTGCTCACCTGCTCGCGCCCCGGCTCGCCGGTGTCCATGAATGTGGGGTCTTGCCCGTGATAGGAGAGCAGGGCCAGCAACAAGATCAGCGCGAGCGCACCCAGCACCCACAGCGTACCCTCGCGCAGCGACCGTGCCACGGCCGCGGAGAGCGCGCTTTTCTGCTTGGATTTCTGGGTCTCGCTTAGCTCAGTCAATTCTAGACCTTTAGTGATATTTGTTGCTTAACTAATTGAATAATATGCGATAGTAACTCAGTCCAGTTCGAGGCACCAACATCGTGTCGATACGGCTCCCGGTACGGACTCGGGAGCCTGTCTGGACTTGATTGAACTGGCTGGCGCCCACAGATTTACATACCATGAGCCGATAAAGAGATCTTCAGACGAGAGGCAAATTATACATGAGCGTCCTCAGGCACAGTCCACTCCTCATCCTGGGGTCGGGACCTGCGGGTTATTCTGCCGCCGTGTACGCGGCGCGGGCGAACCGGCATCCTCTCCTGATCACCGGCCTGGAACAGGGCGGCCAGCTCATGACCACCACCGACGTGGATAATTGGCCGGGCGATGTCGAACATCTGCAAGGCCCAGCCCTGATGGACCGCATGCGGCGTCACGCAGAACGATTCAGCACCGACATCGTGTTCGACCACATCAATCGGGTGGAGTTGCGCCATCGCCCCTTTCGACTGTACGGCGACAACGGCGAGTACAGCTGCGACGCGCTGATCATTGCCACCGGCGCGTCGGCCAAGTACTTGGGCCTCAAGTCCGAGGAGACGTTTCGCGGCAAGGGTGTATCGGCGTGCGCAACCTGCGACGGGTTTTTCTATCGCGGCAAGGCGGTGGCCGTGGTCGGCGGCGGCAACACCGCGGTGGAGGAGGCGCTGTACCTCGCCAACATTGCCTCGCATGTGACCCTGGTGCATCGGCGCGACAAGCTGCGCGCTGAGAAAATACTGCAGGATCGGCTGTTCGCGCTGCAATCGGCAGGCAAGGCCAGCATCGTGTGGAATCACTCGATCGACGAGATATTGGGCGACGAGGCGGGAGTAACCGGCGTACGCCTGCGCGGCACGGCGGCGGGAGCCGCGACACGAACCGTTGCAGTCGACGGCGTTTTCATCGCCGTGGGACACCAGCCCAACACCCAGCTGTTCGACAAACAATTGGAGATGCGGGGCGGCTATATCGTGGTCAGGGGCGGCAGTGAAGGCGACGCGACGGCGACCAGCGTCCCGGGCGTATTCGCCGCCGGCGACGTGGCCGATCACGTCTATCGTCAAGCCGTCACCTCGGCGGGCACGGGGTGTATGGCTGCGCTGGATGCGGACAAGTATCTGGAGCGTGTCGAGGCCGAGCCGGCTGTTGAGCCACGCGTTCATCACGCGTGATCTGAGCCGGGATGCGCGTACTGTCCAGCATCGCGCAGGTCGACGCGGCGAGTTGGAATGCGCTCGTGGGCGACGGCACGCCCTTCCTCTGTCATGAATTTCTGCTGGCGATGGAAGAATCCGGCTGCGCCGTTCCGCGCAACGGCTGGACCGCCCGGCATCTGGTCGTGGACGATGCCCACGGTCGTCCCGCCGGCGCCCTGCCCTTGTTTCTCAAAGGACATTCGCGCGGCGAATTCGTATTCGACTTCTCCTGGGCCAACGCTTATGCGCAGCATGGGCTGCCGTACTACCCGAAGTTGCTTTCCGCCGTGCCGTTCACGCCGGTGCGTGGACCGCGGCTCCTGATCGCCCCCGACGCCGACGCCAAGGCGATGACCCGCCTTTTGATCGCGAATGCCATGGATTATGCGCGCAGTGAGCGACTCTCCTCCTGGCACGTGCTGTTCCCGACGGATGAAGCCGCCGAAGCCCTGAAGTCGGCGGGGTTGATCCTGCGCCGCGACTGCCAGTTCCACTGGTACAACCAAGGCTACGATTCGTTCGACGCCTTCCTCGCGACGTTCACCGCCGAGAAGCGCAAGAAGGCGAAACGGGAGCGGCGGCGCGTGGCCGAGGCCGGGATCGAATTCGACACTCTGCACGGCGGCGACATGGACGATGCGCTGTGGGATGCCGTGTATCCCTTCTATGCCGACACTTTCTATCGCCACGGCCATGAACCTTACTTGAATCTGGACTTCTTCAAGCGGATTGCCGCCTCCATGCCCGACCGGCTGATGCTCAAGATGGCGCGAATCGGGTCGGAGCCGATTGCCGTCGCCATATTCTTTGTCGGCTCCGACGCCCTCTTCGGCCGCTACTGGGGAGCCGGCGGCAATTTCCATAGCCTGCACTTCGAGACCTGCTACTACCAAGGGATCGAATACTGCATCGAGAAGAAATTGCAGCGCTTCGAGCCGGGCACTCAGGGCGAGCATAAGGTGCCTCGAGGCTTCGTGCCGACGTTGATGAGCTCGGCGCATTTCGTCGCCGACCCGCGCTTTGCGACCGCCATCCGCGACTTCGCGGCGCGCGAGGCGCGCAGCGTCGATCGCTACGCCGCCGAGGTCCAGAGCCATGTGCCCTACCATCGCGTACCCGACGAGGAATTGCAGCTCTGAGCAGACTCATCTGGCTGAGCGAGCAGGCCGATCCCGACTGGTTTCCGCCATTGGAGCACGCGCTGCGGGAGCCGCCCGGCCTGCTCGCGGCCGGCGGCGATCTCAAGCCGGCCCGGCTTCTCGCCGCTTATGAGCGCGGCGTCTTCCCTTGGTATTCCGCACAGCAGCCCATCCTTTGGTGGTCGCCGGACCCGCGTATGGTGCTGTTCCCGGAAGAGTTTCACTGCTCGCGCAGCTTGACCAAGACCCTGCGCAATGGTCCGTATACCTCGCGGGTGGACGGCGACTTTGGCGGGACCATCCGGGCTTGCGCGGCACCGCGGCGCTCGGGCCCCGACACCTGGCTGAACCCGGACATGATCGCCTCGTACGAGCAACTGCACGAGCTCGGATTCGCCCACTCCATCGAGACCTACGATACCGGCCGGCTGGTGGGCGGCTTGTACGGCATAGCGCTCGGCGGGGTGTTCTTCGGCGAGTCGATGTTCAGCCTCGAACGCGACGCCTCCAAGGTGGCGCTGGCGCGCCTGGTCGAGGAGTGCCGCGCACGCGACATCCGGGTCATCGACTGCCAGGTGGCCAGCGGGCATTTGGCTTCGCTGGGCGCCAGGGAAGTCTCTCGCACTCAGTTTGTCGCACTATTGCGCCGTTATGCCCGACGAAGCCCTTGCGGCAGCTGGGCGGCTGGCTCCACGTAAATTGCATTAACAGGGGGCTTTATGCACAATGCGCGCGGTTTCCTGCACACCACAAGGACGCATGTCAAAAGAAGAGGCCATTCAATTCGAGGGCGAGGTCGTCGAGACCCTGCCCAATACGACGTTTCGCGTCAAGCTCAAGACCGGACACGTCGTCACGGCCCATATTTCGGGAAAGATGCGTAAAAACTACATCCGCATCTTGACCGGCGACCAGGTCACGGTGGAGATGACCCCATACGACTTGACCAAGGGCCGCATCGTTTACCGCGGCAGATAGTACGGGGTCGCTGCCGATCTAGCTTTCGTGTGACAGGAGCTTCGCGGGCTCGTCCGCCGCGCGCGTGTCGAGTTTGAGCTTCTCGCCGTCCTCGCTCAAGGTGACCTCGACGTGTCCGCCGTTCACGAGTTTGCCGAACAGCAGCTCCTCGGCGAGCGGCCGTTTGATGAACTCCTGAATGACTCGGGCCATGGGCCGTGCACCCATCTTCGGGTCGTAGCCGCGCTTGGCAATCCAGCGTCGCGCCGGCTCATCCACCGAGATCGATACCCGCTTCTGCTCGAGCTGCGCCTCGGCCTCGACCAGCAGCTTGTCGACCACGCGCTCGATCGTGTCCTGATCCAGGGAGCCGAACTGAATGACCGAATCCAGGCGATTGCGAAATTCCGGTGAGAACAGGCGCCTGATCGCCTCCATTCCATCCGCGCCCGTGTCCGATTGAGTGAATCCGATGCTGGGCCGGCTCATTTCGAACGCCCCCGCGTTGGTGGTCATCACGATGATGACATGACGGAAATCCGCTTTGCGGCCGTTATTGTCGGTCAGCGTGCCGTGGTCCATGACTTGCAGCAGCAGATTGAAAACATCGGGGTGCGCCTTTTCGATCTCATCGAGCAGCAGCACGCAATGCGGGTGCTTGGCGATCGCCTCGGTGAGCAATCCGCCTTGATCGAATCCGACGTAGCCCGGGGGCGCGCCGATGAGGCGCGACACCGTATGCCTCTCCATGTACTCGGACATGTCGAAGCGCACGAATTCCACGCCCATGGCAATGGCCAATTGGCGGGTCACTTCGGTCTTGCCGACGCCCGTGGGACCCGAGAACAGGAAGGAACCCACCGGCTTGCGCTGGTCCCCGAGACCCGACCGCGACATTTTGATTGCGGACGACAAGGCTTCGATCGCCCGGTCCTGGCCGAAAATCGTCAACTTCAGATTGCGCTCGAGATTCTTGAGCACGTCGCGATCCGATAGCGACACGTTCTTGGGCGGTATCCGTGCGATGCGCGCCACGACATTCTCTATCTGGGTGACGGTGACCGACGTGGCGCGCTTCTCCACAGGCTGCAGACGCAGATTGGCGCCCGCCTCATCGACCACGTCGATGGCCTTGTCCGGCATGTGTCGATCGTTGATGTGGCGCGCCGCGAGCTCTGCGGCCGCGCGCAGCGCATCGTCCTCGTACTTGATGCCGTGGTGCTCTTCGTACCGCGTCTTCAAGCCGCGCAGAATGTCCACCGTGTCCGAAACGGACGGCTCGGTGATGTCGATCTTCTGAAAACGCCGCGCCAGGGCATGGTCCTTCTCGAAGATCCCGCGGTATTCGTTGTAAGTGGTCGAACCGATGCAGCGCAGGTCGCCGTTGGCGAGCGCGGGCTTGATCAGATTCGACGCATCCATCACGCCGCCCGAAGCGGCGCCGGCACCGATGACCGTGTGGATCTCGTCGATGAACAGTATCGCGCCCGGCTGCTTCTTCACCTCGGCAAGCACCGCCTTCAGCCGCTTTTCGAAATCGCCGCGATACTTCGTTCCGGCGACCAACGATCCCATGTCGAGCGAGTAGATGGTTGCGTCCAGGAGCACGTCGGGCACCTGGTTTTCGACGATCATGCGGGCGAGCCCCTCCGCAATGGCGGTCTTGCCGACGCCGGCCTCACCCACGTAGAGGGGATTGTTCTTGCGTCTGCGGCACAGGATCTCGATCGTGCGCTCGACCTCGAGCTTGCGGCCTATCAAAGGATCGATCTTGCCCCGGCGCGCCGACTCGTTCAGGTTCGTCGCGTACTTCTCCAATGCATTGCCGCCGCTGTCGCCCTCGCGTTCGGCATCGGGAGAACCGCCCCCGTCCTCGCGCTCGCTGCGCTCCTCGCCACCCGCCTTGGACAGGCCGTGCGCGATGAAATTGACCACATCCAATCGGGATACATCTTGCATGCTGAGAAGATAGGCGGCGTGCGACTGCTTTTCGCTGAATATCGCCACGAGCACGTTGGCCACCGTGACCTCTTTCTTCCCGCTCGACTGGACGTGAAACACGGCACGCTGCAGGACTCTCTGGAACCCCAGCGTGGGCTGCACGTCGCGGTCCTCGCCGGCCGGCAATCGCGGCGTGGTCTGATCGATGAATTGCTTCAGTTCGGTCTTGAGCTTCACGGTGTCCGCACCGCAGGACTTCAGGACCTCCCTGACTTTGGGCGTATCCACGATCGCGAGCAGCAGATGCTCCACGGTCATGAACTCATGTCGCGCCTCGCGCGCGCCGGCAAACGCATCGTTCAAGCAGAATTCGAGTTCTTGACTTAGCACTTTAGGCCTCTTCTAACGTTGCCATCAGCGGATGCTGATGTTGTCTCGCGTACGCGATCACCTGAGCCACCTTGGTCTCCGCAATCTCATAAGTAAAGACCCCGCAGACTCCTTTGCCCTTGGTGTGGACCTCCAGCATAACGCGGGTTGCTTTTGTGCGGTCCATCGCAAAAAACCTCTGCAGGATATCGACCACGAACTCCATAGGAGTGTAGTCGTCATTGATCAGCACAACTTGATAGAGCGGCGGACGTTTGAGCTTAGGGGTCGCCTCTTCGACGACCAGTCCTGTTCCTTCCCGAACGCGTTCATTGTCACTCATGAATCATCAGTTTATAGGGTGCGCTATGACCGTTTACAAGACGTCCAAAGTAAACCCGCCGAAAACCCCTTGTCGCCGAACGGTGTCACTTTATTTTAACAAGTAAAAACAATTGCTTGAGCGTTCAAGCGGGGACCCCGTATGATTGCCGATCACGGTGACCATTCACAATACACATGGCTGATGCGCACACACACGAATGGCTGTCCCGTCTGCAGGGCAACGGCCCGAGACTGACGTCGCTGGTCTTGGCGCTGCTCATCGGCGTCGAGCTCGTGCAAATCGCCGTTTCGCTGTTCGGCGGCGGAGCGGTGCGCTCTCCGCAGCCGGTATCGACAAATACATCGATACGCGCCCCGCACGCCGGATTCGACGCCCAAAGTGTGATTTCCGCCCATCTCTTCGGCATTGCCGTCGCCGATCCGGGTACTCAGGACCCGGCCAACGCGCCGCAGTCGACCGCGAATCTCCTGCTGACCGGCACGATCGCGACCTCCGATCCCAAGCGCGGCGTCGCCATCATCAGCGATGGAGGACCGGCCAAAGTGTATTCGGTTGGCGACAGGGTTGGCGGCGCCTCCCTGCACTCGGTGTATCTGGACCGTGTCATCCTCGATCGCGGCGGCGCGTTGGAAACCTTGCAGTTGCCGCGGTTGCTCGGTCCCGGCATGCGTGCGGCGGCCGTGGTACGCCGCACCGGCGGCGATCCGCGCACCGTGGCGGCCGTCGACAACATTCGCCGTATGGTTCAGAAGGATCCCGGTCTTCTCGATCAAGTCATGCGCACCGTGCCTTCATACGACAACGCCGCCGGCAAACTTCGGGGCTTCCGCGCCTATCCGGGCCAGAATCGGCAGATATTTTCTTCGCTGGGGCTCAAACCGGGCGATTTGGTCACGGCGATCAACGGCACTGCGCTGGATGACCCGCAGCACAGCCAAGAGGTCTTCAATACCATTCAAACGTCCGATCATGTGACCGTGACGGTCGAACGCGGGGGACAAAAGCAGGAAATCAGCCTGAACATCGCGCAGATCGCGGCCCAGGCCAGCAAGGAATTGGCCGGCGATGGGAGTGCGCCTCCCGGCGCACCGGCCAACTCGCCGGCCGGCGGAGCGACACAGCCGCCCGCCCCTGTTCCCGGCAGCAGCAATCAGAATTCAAACGAATAGCGCGAACCCGTGTCGAAGCGTTCCATAGCACGAGTACCCATGATGCCGAATTCAACCAATCTGCAACCCAAGGCCCGCATCGCCGTCATTCTGGCGCTGTCTGCGATACTCGTGGCGCCGACGTTGCCCGCGGCGCCCCCGACGAAACGTGACGACGGCCCCACCATCACCCCCAACTACAAGGATGCCGACCTCAGCCAGATCATTCAGGCCGTGGCCGAAGTCACCGGCAAGAATTTCATCATCGATCCGCGCGTCAACGCCAAGGTCACCATGCTGTCGGCGACCCCGATGTCCCCGGCCCAGTTCTACGAGGCCTTCCTGGCGGTGCTGCAGGTCTACGGGTACGTCGCGGTACCTGCCGGCAAGGTCATCAAGATCATCCCCAATACCGATCAGAAGCAAGTGCCGGCCAACGACTTGCCGAGCAGTGTGAGCTCCACTTCGGATGAGATTGTGACGCAGGTCATCTCTTTGAAGAATGTGAGCGCGGCCCAACTGGTCCCCATGCTGCGCCCGCTCCTGCCGCAATATGCGCAACTGGCGCCGTATGCCAGCGGCAATATGCTCATCATCTCGGACCGTGCCAGCAACGTGAGCCGTCTGATGCGCATCATCCAGCGTATCGATGAAAGCGGCGACGAGCCGATCGACGTAATCGCGCTGCACAATGCGAGCGCCTCCGACGTGGTACGCATCATCACCTCGCTGAATCAGGGCCAGGCCGCCGAGGGCGGCGGCGCACTGGTCAAGGCGGTGGCCGACGAACGCACCAACAGTGTCTTGCTGAGCGGCGAGAAGTCGCAGCGCTTCAAGCTCAAGGCACTGATCTTCAATATGGATACCCCCCTGTCCACGGGCGGGGACACCGTGGTCAGGTATTTGCGCTATGCCGACGCGGAGAAGATCGCCGACAAGCTCAAGGGCCAGGCGACGGCCACTGCCAAGGCTCAGGGCGGCCCCGCCACCCCAGGGCCCGTCAGCGGCGGCGGCGGCACGCCGAATGTCGATGCCAGTGTCACCATCTGGGCGGACGTCTCGACCAACGCGCTGATCATCACGGCGCCGCCCAAGATCATGAAGTCGCTGATGGCGGTCATCGACAAACTCGACATCCGCCGCGCGCAGGTCCAGGTCGAGGCCCTCATCGTCGAGGTGGACATCAACAAGAGTTCCAACCTTGGCGTGCAGTGGCTGTTGTTCGGCCAGGGCAGCAGCACGGTGCCGGCCGGCATCATCAATCTGCCGGGCGCGGGCACCAGCATCGTCGATTTGGCGGCCGCTGCCCTGAGCGGGGGCACCACCACGACAGCGACGACAGGGGTCACGACCCCCATCAGCAGCTCGACCGTGGGGGTCGGCGCCACGGTCGCAGTCGGCCGCGTGAACAACAACGGCACCAGCTTTGCCGCCCTGGTGCAGGCGCTGCGCAGCGACGGTACCAGCAACATCATCTCCGCCCCGTCGCTCATTACCATGAACAACGAAGAAGCCGAGGTGAAGGTCACGCAGGAGATACCGCTGATCACCGGCTCCTACACCAATTCGACCCAGAGCGTGGCGGGTACCACCAGCCCGTTCGAAACGATTCAGCGCGAGGAGGTGGGCACCATCATAAAGGTCACCCCGCACATCAACGAAGGCAATTCGGTGCAACTGAAGATCGAACAGGAAGATTCCTCACCCGGCGCCAAATTGACGGATTCTGCGGATATTTCGACCAACAAGCGGTCCATCAAGACCACCGTGCTGATCGAGGACGGCGGCATCATCGTACTCGGCGGCCTGATGTCGGATACGGTGACCGAAAGCGAAGATCGCGTTCCCGGGCTCGGCGCCATTCCGCTATTGGGCAATCTATTCAAGTCGCGCAGCGGCTCCCGCCAGAAGAAGGACCTGCTCGTGTTCATCCGCCCCAAAATACTGCGCGATGCCGAAGCGACCGAAAGCACCAGCGAAGACAAGTACAATCAACTCCGGCAGGAGCAGAGAACGCTCAACGGCGGACACATCACGCTGCTGCCGGGCCAGAAGCAACCGGTCGTTCCGGCCGTGCCGCCGGGTTCGGGATTGCCCACCCCGCCGCCGTCGGGCACGAATGAGCAGGGAGCCACGCCCAACATGCCGCCGCCGTCGGCTCCGCCGGGAACCCCCACACAACCCGCGGCCGCTCCGCCGGCGCCCGCCGCGCCTGCGCCCACACCCTCTCCATGAGCGCCGAACTCAAAGATTCGGGCGAGGTGCGGAAGCTGTCGTTTCCGTTCGCGAAGCGTCACGGCGTCCTGGTCCGCGGCATCGCCGACGGCGTGGCAGACACCGTGTGTCGGCCCGGCGTGACTCCGCAGTGCCTGGCCGAGGTGCGCCGCTTCGTCGGTGTTCCCTTGAAACTCGAGCGCGTATCGGTCGAATCCTTCGATTCCATGCTGCGCATCGCCTACGAGGCGGGATCCGGCGCCGCCATGCAGATGCTGGAAGGCTTGGACGACAATACCGACCTCGCGCATCTGGCCGAGGACATCCCGGAGTCCTCCGACCTGCTCGAGAGCGATGACGAAGCACCCATCATCCGCTTGATCAACGCCTTGCTCACCCAGGCGGTCAAGGAAAACGCTTCGGACATCCACATCGAGCCCTACGAGAACCGCCTCGTCATCCGATTCCGCGTCGATGGCGTGCTGCGCGAAGTGCTGCAGACCAAGCGCGCCGTGGCACCGCTGGTGGTTTCGCGCATCAAAGTCATGTCCAAGCTCGACATCGCCGAGCGGCGCCTGCCGCAGGACGGCCGCATTTCGCTGCGCATCGCCGGGCGCGCCGTCGATGTGCGCGTCTCCACTCTGCCCTCCGGACACGGCGAGCGGGTGGTGCTGCGTCTCCTGGACAAGCAGGCCGGGCGCATCGAACTCACCTCGCTGGGAATGGACCCGCGCACCCAGGAGACGATGGACGAGATCATCCACAAGCCGCACGGCATCATTCTGGTAACCGGACCCACCGGATCCGGCAAGACCACGACGCTGTACGCCGCCCTGGAACGCATCAACGACAACACCCGAAACGTCATGACGGTGGAAGACCCCATCGAGTACTACATCGACGGCATCGGGCAGACCCAGGTCAACACCAAGGTCGAAATGACGTTCGCGCGCGGCCTGCGCGCCATATTGCGACAGGATCCCGACGTGGTCATGGTGGGCGAAATTCGCGACCTGGAGACCGCCCAAATCGCGGTGCAGGCAAGCTTGACCGGCCACCTGGTGCTCTCCACCCTGCACACCAACACCGCGGTGGGCGCGGTGACCCGGTTGCGCGACATGGGAATCGAGCCGTTCCTGCTGTCATCGAGCCTGATCGGGGTGCTCGCGCAGCGCCTGGTTCGCGTGCTCAACCCGGAAACCCGGGAGCCGTTCATCGCCGGCGAATACGAACGCCGCCTTCTGAATCTCGAACCGAAGGGCGGCCCCGTCGAGCTGTACCGGCCGAGCAATGAACCCGGCAGCGGCTACCGCGGCCGCACCGGGATCTACGAGCTCATCGCCGTCGACGATCATATGCGAACCATGATTCACGACGGCTCCTCCGAGCAGGACTTGGAGCGCTACGCCCGCACGGCGAGTCCCGGCATCCGCGACGACGGCCGCAGAAAGGTGATGGCCGGCGAAACGACGCTCGAAGAAGTGCTGCGCGTCACCCGTGAAGACTAGCTAGGAGGCTCCTGATGGGCGCGTTCGAGTACATCGCTCTCGATGCCCAGGGGAAGGAGCGCAAGGGGCTGATCGAGGGCGACACGCCCAAGCACGTGCGCCAGCTGCTGCGCGACAAGCAGCTGCTGCCGGTGGAAATCCAGGAAACGGCACAGCGCGAGCAGAGAAAGGGCAAGACCCCCCGGCTCTGGCGCCGCGGCCTATCGACCCTGGATCTGGCCCTGCTGACGCGCCAGCTCGCCACTTTGCTGCGCTCCGGCCTCCCGCTCGAGGAAACCTTGGCTGCGGTCGCCGAACAAACCGAGAAGCCCCGCGTCCAGCGCATCATCTTGGGCGTACGCAGCAAAGTCGTCGAAGGTCACCCCCTGGCCGACGGCCTGCGGGATTTTCCGCAGGCCTTTCCTGAGATCTATCGTGCAACGGTGTCCGCCGGCGAGCAGTCCGGCAAACTCGATTCCGTCCTCGAGCGGCTGTCGGATTACACCGAATCGCGCCAGGTCATGGGCCAGCAAGTCAGCAACGCGCTGGTCTACCCCATAGTGCTGATGGTTCTGTCCTTCGCCATCGTGTCCTTCTTGCTGGCGTACGTGGTCCCGCAGGTGGTCGCGGTGTTCGAATCCGGGCACCAGGAGCTGCCGATTGCGACCCGCATCCTGATCGGCATGAGCGACCTCATCCGCCACTATTGGTTCTACGCCCTGATCGCGATCGCGGCGGCCTCTTGGGGATTCTTGCGCTGGCTCAAGGCGCCCGAGGCGCGCTTGCGATTCGACCGTTTCCTCCTGCGGGTGCCGCTGGCGGGCAAGCTCATTCGGGGCCTAAACACCGCCCGGTTCTCGCGCACCTTCAGCATTCTGACGGCGAGTGCCGTTCCCGTGCTCGAAGCGCTCAGGATCTCCGCCGAAGTCGTCAACAGCCTGCCCATGAAGCAGGCGGTCGAGGAAGCCGCACTGCGGGTCCGAGAGGGGGCCCCCATCGGCAAGTCGCTCGCCGCGCGCAAACTCTTCCCCCCCATGATGATTCACCTGATCAGCAGCGGCGAAAGCAGCGGCGAGCTGGAAAAGATGCTCGAGCGGGCGGCGACGAATCAGGAGCGCGAAATGGACGGGCTGCTGTCGACCATGACCAACCTGTTGGGGCCGTTCATGGTGGTGTTCATGGGAGGGGTGGTCATGTTCATTGTCGTCGCGCTGCTGCTGCCGATATTTCAACTCAACGACCTTGTCAAATAACTTTGCTGCAGTCAAATGGCGTACTGTGCGCCAGGGTATTGCGCCTGAGCTGCCTTTCCGTTTATAACCCGCGCGTGTCAGTTCACCGGCCAAGAGCCATTTCGTAGCATGAGCGAAAAGCCCGAATCGGACGAATTCGAGGAAGAGGACGCCGAAGACACGGCTCCCGGCGGCGATGAAGTCGACGTCGATCACATCATGCGCGACGTCGAGTCGCAGCGCCGTCGCGCGCCGAAAGGAGCGGAACCGGCCTGGCGCCGCCTGGAACGCGTCATGGAAGAAAGGCGCACCGCCGAGCTCTTGAGTGATTTCGACGATTACGAGATCGCGGATCCAAACGACGAGGGCGTTGCCGCCCGCGCCGATGAGGACGGCTCGGGCGAACCGCCGGCGCATGCGGAGAAGGCGCGAAAGAAAAAGAAGCTGCGCTAGATTTCGTTGTTCTTCGCAAATCGGCCGATGTGATCAGCCGCCCTGAAGGCAAGCGCCTGGATGGTCATGGTCGGCTGCCCCCTCCCCGAGGTTACGAAGCTCGAGCCGTCGCACAAAAAAAGATTCCGCACGTCGTGAGTACGATGATACCGGTCGATCACCGAGGCGGCCGGGTCATTTCCCATCCTGCAGGTGCCCAACAGGTGGACGCCCGCTTTGTTTTCTTCCACACCGTCGCGCCATACCTTTTGCGCACCGGCCGCGTGCATGATCTCGACCTGGCGGTCCTGGAGAAAACGCGCGAACTTGAGATCGTCCGGATGATCCTTGTACGTGACTCGTATCGCCGGAATCCCCCAGGCGTCCTTCAAGGTGGGATCGATGCTCACGCTGTTGGCTTCCACCGGCAGCGAAGTCGTATGGCCCGTCGATGCCATGGATCTCGGAAACGCCTCGATGCGCGCCTTGAGATCGGCTCCCCACAGGGGTAGCTCGCCGCCGCTCGACATGGCCCAGATCGCCGGCTGCGGATTGATGCGCCCATCGATGCCGCCGCCGCCGTAGAATCCACGCTTCGGATCGGCGTCGTAGAAGTCGTGCACGATGCGCGTCACCTGCACGCTCTTGTACTCGTTGAGCTCATGCTCAAAGACTGCGTGCGCCGATGCACCCTGATTGAACATGAGGTACTTGCCCACCAGTCCGCTGGAGTTTGCCAGCCCCTGGGGGAAGCGGCTACTGGTGGAATTCAACAGCAGGCGCGCAGTCTCCGCTCCATTGGCGCACACGACCACCGCGCGGGCCTTCTGGAAGTTATCGCGCTTGTCGCGATCGAAGTAATGCACGCCGGTGGCGCGCCCCGTCGAATCGGTCGCCACGTGGAATACATAACTGCCGGAACGCACTTCGCAGCGCCCGGTCTCCTCGGCCTCCGGAATCATGGTGTACAGGGAGGAGGACTTCGCCCGCGCCTCGCAGCCGAAACCCATGCAGAAACCGCAGTGCACACATGCCGGGCGCCCGCGAAACGGCTGTGACGCGATCGCCATGGGCGCCGGAAAGGGGTGCAGCCCCAGCTTCCGGGCGCCACGCTCGAGCAGCACCCCCGAAGACTTCACCGGCAGCGGCGGCATGGGATAGGGCTTGGTGCGGGGCGGATCGAAGGGACTGGCGTACGCGAGGCCCGATACTCCGACTTCCCACTCGACCTTGGTGTAGTACGGCTCCAACTCCTGGTAGCTGATCGGCCAATCGGCAAATCCGGTGCCCGCGATCGAGCCCAGGACACTGCGCTCATGGAAGTCTATTTCATGGAAGCGCCAGAAATTCGCCGTGAAGTGGTTGCTGCTGCCGCCGACGAGACGAGCATATAACGCGGGCTGAATGCCGTGCGCGGGGGTCGCCTCGACGTCGGGACTGTTGCGGAAGCTTTGCGGGCTGACCTTGGGATCGACCGTGATTCCGCTGAGGAAAAAGTATTTCAGTTCGTCGTGCTCGAAATCGGCCGGCGAATAGCGCGGCCCCTGCTCGAGGACCAGCACGCTGAACCCCGCTTGGGACAATTCGCGCGCCATCACTCCGCCCGCGGCGCCGGAGCCAACCACCACGAAATCCACGGTCTCGTTGGATTTGTATCGGCGCGCCGTCATACGCTCTTCTCCGAATGCGGGACGAAGCCGGCGTATTCGCGGTCGTAGTAGCCGAAGGGGGGTGTGAATGCGTGCTGATCGGCAAAACCCATCATCCGCCAGCCGGACCCCTGAAAATTCCCGCCGTACTTGGGCGCGGAGAACATCCCGAGCAGAGTCAGGGTACGGACGGTGTCGAAAAATGCCGTCTTCTCGATCGTCTTGAGGTAGGCGATCTGCGCGTCCGAGCCCGTCTTTGCGAATGTTGCGTGCACGGGATTCGATGCGTGAAAGGCCGACTGAAATTCCGTGAGCCCGGCGCGGAAACCCCCTGCCCAGTCGGAGAAAAACGTGGCCAGCGCTCGATCGATGAAATGTACCGCGTGCGCCTCACGGGCACCCGGCGTCGCCCCGCTGGGAACGATTTGGGCCGCGATGGCGTCGATGTCGGCCGCATCGGCGGCGCTCAGGAACTCGAATCCCGGCGGTACGGAGGCCGAGGACGCCTCCGCGGCATGATGTGCGGCGTCCGCGATCGCAGGCCAATGCGCCGCGATCCACGCGCCGGTCAGCCACCCACCGCTCGTGCGCAGAAACGAACGCCGAGAGTTGCCGCCTTGATCGTCGCCGTTTGAATTCATTTGCGCTCCTTGGCCAATGCTACATCAGATTTCATTGCGCCTGGCGAATCGGCCGATATGATCGGCGGCGCGGAAAGATGCCCTGCCTCGGAGCGCATTGCAAAACGTTCGCACTATTTTGGATCTTCCGCGGGTGCTCATTCGCCCAGCCGCGGGTACCGATGACATAACGTTCTCTAAGCTGCGACAGGCAGCGTGATTTGGCAGCGGCGACGTTGCCGCGAATTGAAGATCGCACGAGGATGGCTCAAGGATCATTCCTCGTGAATGAGTCGGGCTAGGGGTGCTTTTCCGCGACCACGAGGTCAAGAAGATGGAGGTGATCGTATGAAGTCGATCGTGTTCATTCTGGTGGCTCAGCTACACTCGGGTGGGGCTCAGACGGTAGCCGCGTATTCGACCCTGGAGCAGTGCAGGGATGCGCTCCAGGTAGCAACGACGAACATCGCGGCGGACTACACCTGCGCGGCGACGCCTGTGGAGGGGAAGTGGTCGCACAAGGATTCGCGCTACTTAATGGTGCGGGATTGATCCGCGCCTAGATCAGAGTTGGTCACTGGTCTGCCCGATAGGCGACGCCTGCGAGCGTTAACTCCGGGTCAAAATCGGGTTAGGAAGACTTGCGCAGGCGGGGACGTCCTCCGCGCTTGCCATTTTCGCGCGAACTGGACGCTTTGCGCGCGGAGGTCCTCGACACTGCGTGGCGCGCCAATTCACTCATCCAAGTCTTCGAACCGAAGATCCCGCTCGCGAGACCCGCTACGCTGAGATCCGCGTCCAGCGCTTCCCAATGAAGTCCGGTTCCCAAGGGACTCAGTTGCACCTTCGCCAGTTGATTGGGAGTCGCCCGCTTCAAGCCCTGCAGCAACTTCGGTGGCAACATCAGAATCACCCCATTGGTGAGTTCGATTACCAGTCGCGCTTTGCCAACGTCATAATATGCTTTGACGGCCCGGGGTTGCGCCGCGAGGCGTGATTCACCGGTCTTTGTCGCCGAGTTATACGAACGCGCCAGTTCGTCATCTATCCAGTCGCTCATGAATCTCGCTCCATTTTTGCACCAGTCGATTTTGGCTTCTGCTTCCGCCGAAAACACATGCACGTGAGGTTCAATGATTCCCAAATGATGACTCTTCACGATGGTCTCTCAGCGGAAATTCCGCGACGCCACCGTGAGATCTCCCAGCATCTCCGAAAGATTGGTCAGCCGCTGCGCGATCACATGCTGTACATCGCCCTCCCGCTGCAGCTTTCCCTGCACCTCGAGCAGGCGCGACTCGAGCAGCGCCGCGCGCTGCGCTTCGGCCACGCGGTTCCACACGATCAAATTCACATAGCCGGTTTCGTCCTCCATGGTGACGAAGGTGACGCCTCCTGCACTGCCCGGCCGCTGGCGTGTGATGACGAGACCCGCCGTCCTCACCCATTGCCCATTCGGCAATTCCCAGAGTTCCTGGGTCGGCAACACACCGCGCCGCTGCAGCTTCTCCCGCAGCAGGCACAGCGGATGACGGCGCAGGGTGAGACCGGTGCTGCCATAGTCGGCGACGATGTCCTGGCCCTCTCGCGGCGCTTGCAGCAGCGGGATGCCTTCCGGCGGCACCGTGGCGGCGGGCAACAGAGGCAGCACCCGCTCCACGCCGGTGACCTGCCACACCGCGCGGTGCCGGTGTCCCGTCAGCACGCGCAGGGCGTCGGCGGCCGCGAGCGCCTCCAGATCCCGCCTGTCCAGCCCTCCCCGCTCCGCGAGATCGGCGACGCCGTCAAAAGCGCGCAAGGCGCGCGCAGCGAGCAGCCGAGCCGCTCCCTCGCTCGATAACTGCTTCACCAGCCGCAAGCCCAGACGCAGCGCCGGTCGGCCATCGGTCCGCCGCTCGAGCGTGCAATCCCAGTCGCTCACCGTCGCGTCGACGGCACGTACTTCCACGCCGTGAACGCGCGCATCGCGCACCAGCTGCGCCGGCGCGTAGAAGCCCATCGGCTGACTGTTGATGAGCGCCGCGCAAAATGCCGCTGGCTCGTAATGTTTTAGCCAGGCAGAGGTGTACACGAGGAGTGCGAAGCTTGCAGCGTGGGAGTTGTGAACGATGAAATTATTCGCCAGAAAATTATGATCGTCTTCGATCTGTAAATCGTACGTTTCTCGGCTCCCAACTGCCTCGATTTCCACGATTCTGTCCCAATAGACATCAGAACGCGACAACCGCGCGAGGTCCCGTGACCCTAAGGCTGCGGCAAGATGGTCGATCACATGGCGACGAAAACCGATTTTGCCGACGCCGTGACCCTGAATTTCGCGCATCCCTAGACCAGTCATCCGGCCGATCTCATTCCAGGTCAACCTCTGCTTAGCGCGTTCACGGCGAATGACTGAGCGAACTTCGACTGGAATGATATCGCGCGACATGCGCCCATTTCGGTGCACAGCCAGTTGTTTGGACTGACACCGCTTCTTCGGATCTAGGAAGCGCCGACCCACGCAGCGCCAGAACTGACGCAGTTCTTCGCCCGTTACGGTGACCACCTGATGCTCCAACTGCCGTCCTTTGTACGAACGCACTCGGCGGTAAAGGCGGGCAACGATTCCGAGCCGTAGAAGCAAATGCTGCACTTGCGAAGCCAAAAGACGTGAGGCGGTGTCGTACGATGCATGTCCTGTCGCGGAGAAGCCGCCATCGCCTTCCCAAAGGCGCGCAATCAGCAGCGCGATATTACCGTCGCAGAGCTCGAAAACCTCCGGCGGTAGCTCTTTTTCGCGGGCACCACATGCCCAGACACCGAGTGCGCGCAGCCAAGTAACAGCACCAATCTGACGCTTGCGGTCGATTCGGCGCACACGTACGGAGAAGCAGCCTTTGTGCCGCTCAACTACCGCTCTGGTGTTTGGAAAGCGCTCAACTGCCTTCACGAAGGCATCGCGATGCCACGATTCAGTCGTATAGAAATAAAAAGTGCTGGGATGACAGAGATTGCCTTCCGCGATCAGATCGGCGAGAACGAGAACCTTGTGACGCGGCCATCTCCGATGTCCCAGTACCGGCAAGGAACGCGCAGTTGCCACATGATCGCCAATCTTGAGATTTCCCAGCTGCAGCCAACCCTCCATGGTCATGAACGGATGTTCGGCCGTCGCGACAATCTCATGGCCGAGAGCCGTGCGTAGACGCAGTACGGGCTTCCTGCCGCTTCGCATCACGCGCAGTACTTTGCGCTTCCTCAAACGCAGATCAGCATCGCACGCAAGCGTGTGATCGAGACGCGCTTGTCCCTGGACGACTTGATCGATGGTCACCCATCTGCCGGTATCGGCATCTATTACGCGCGTCTCGCCGACGACACATTCCGGAAATCCATATTCGCCGAATCCCAATATCTGATTGAATATCTGCTGCGCGAAGCTCTCCGGGTACCCCCGCTCGCGCATGCCGTCGACCAGGCGGCGCTGAAAGGGCTCCAAGCCGCCCTTGCGTTTCCAGGCAGCCATCGCGCGGCGCAGCTCGTCCGCCTCGCCCGGGGAGAAGCCGGCGGCGACGATCGCCAGCTGCATGACCTGCTCTTGAAAAATCGGCACGCCCAGGGTGCGCTTGAGCACCGCTTCGACCTCCTTGCTGGGATAGGTCACCGCCTCCTCGCCGCTGCGGCGGCGCAAGTACGGATGCACCATCTCCCCTTGGATCGGACCGGGGCGCACGATGGCCACTTCGATCACCAGATCGTAGTAATTTTGCGGCCGCAGGCGCGGCAGCATGGACATTTGCGCGCGGGATTCGATTTGAAACACGCCCGTGGTATCGGCGCGGCAAATCATCTCGTACACGGCTGCATCCTCGGCAGGCACCGTCGCCAGATCGAGATTGCTTGGGCCCAAGGAGGAGCGGCCGAATCGGTTGGCCAGATCGAATGCGCGGCGCAGCGCGCTCAGCATCCCCAGGCCGAGTACATCCACTTTCAGCAGCCCCAACGCATCGAGATCGTCCTTGTCCCACTCGATCACCGTACGGTCGGGCATCGCTGCATTCTCGATGGGCACGAGCTCATCCAGACGTCCGCGCGCGATCACGAAGCCGCCCACATGCTGCGAAAGATGGCGGGGAAAGCCCAGGATCTGCGCCGCGAGCGCGATGAGTCGTGCAATCACGGGATTCTCCGGGTCGAAACCGGAAGCGCGGATGCGATCGGGATCGATGCGCTCGCCATCCCACCATTGCATGCCGCGGGCGAGCTTATCGACCTGCGCGAGATCGAGCCCCAACGCCTTGCCGACGTCCCGCAGAGCGCTGCGCGGACGGTAGCAAATGACGGTGGCCGCCAGCGCCGCCCGTTCGCGGCCATACTTGCCGTAGATATACTGAATCACCTCCTCGCGCCGTTCGTGCTCGAAGTCCACGTCGATATCGGGCGGTTCGTTGCGTTCCTTGGAAATGAAGCGCTCGAACAGCATGGCCATGCGCGACGGATCAACCTCGGTTATTGCCAAGCAGTAACAGACGGTGGAGTTGGCCGCGGAGCCGCGGCCCTGACAAAGTATTCCCTGCGAACGCGCGAATTGGACGACATCGTGTACGGTCAGAAAGAACGGCTCGAACTTGAGCTCGGCTATCAGGCGCAATTCGTGCTCGATGTTGGCGAGCACGGCGGGAGGCGCGCCCGCCGGCCAGCGCTGCGCGCAGCCTTGCATCGTCAGCGCGCGCAGATGACTCGTGGGGGTGGCGCCGGCAGGCACGATTTCCTCTGGGTACTCGTAGCGCAGCTCGTCGAGCTTGAAAGTGCAGCGCTCGGCGATCTCGAGCGTTTGCGCGAGCAGCGGCGCGGAATACAGCTCGCGCAGGCGCTGCAAGGGCCGCAAACAGCGCTCGCCGTTCGGGAATACGGCGTACCCTGCGGCTTGAAGCGGCTTCCCTATACGAATCGCCGTCAACACGTCTTGCAGGGCGCGGCGGCTGCGGCGATGCATGTGCACATCGCCCGCGGCAACGCACGGCACATCGAGCAACCGGCCGAGTGCTTCCAGCAGCTCCAAGCGGCGCATGTCGAAGCCGCCGGTCAAGAGCTCGACGCCCAGCCATAATCGCCCCGCGAATCGTTCGCGCAACCATCGGCCGTCCTCTTCCCGGCGCTGCAACGAGGCTCTGTCCGCACGCGGCAGCCAGATGATCAGGCAGCCGTCCAGAGCGCCCTCGAGATCGGTACGCGCCAGCGTGTAGCGGCCTTTGACATCGGCGCGGCGAGCCCGGCTGATCAAGCGGCTCATGGCGCCATAGCTCGCACGATCGGTGGCGAGCGCCACGAGCTTGAGTTGACTCGGGCCATCCTGGCCCTCGCCCTGCGGGCGCCCTGCGGGCGTCGGCTCCGGCTTGCTGCCTCCGCGTTCATCGATGCAGGTGAGTTCCGTGCCGATGATCAGCGGCAGACCGTGCTGCCGGGCGGCGATGTGGGCGCGCACCACTCCCGCCAGTGTGCATTCATCGGTGAGTGCCAGCCCCCGATAGCCCAATTGCTTGGCCTGTTCGACCAATTCTTCGGGGTGCGAAGCACCGCGCAAGAACGAGAAATTGCTCAAGGCATGGAGTTCGGCGTACATGAACCGCCCTCACGCGCGCGCGCCGTTGACGGGGGCCATCCTGGCCCCCGCCCTTCGGGCGTCGACTTCGGCTTCCTGCCTCCGTGATCGGGCGCCCTGCGGGCGTCGGCTCCGGCGTCCTGCCTCCGAGTTCAAGCGAATACTCCATGTACATACCAGCGCTTGGATCGGCGCTCCTGAAAAATCCAGAGCTTTGGGCCCTGCGGTCGGCGAGTGCCTCCGCATTGGCGGGCAACATAGTAATCGCGCGCCACGCCCCGGCCGTCCCACCAGCCGCTCTCGATGCGTTCCGGACCCTGTTCCAGAACCCTGTCGTGGGTCAGAGGCAACGGCGCGTCGAGCAACCACACGGGGCGCGGCATGCCGTCGCCAACCCTTAAGTCGGTCATCTTCTCGCCCATGCGCGAGGCGGTGGCCAGCGACAGTTCGTGGACGCGCCGCCAGGCCGCTTCGGGCCGATGTTCCGGGATGGAAGCCACCCCATACACCGCATCCTCGCCCAAGCGCGCGCGCAGACGTTCCACCAACTGCGGCGCCGTATCGCGGCCGCCGGTGCCCGCCAATCCGGCAAAGACATCGAGCGAGGCGGCCGACAGCGGCTGCAAGGAACCGGAGATCAATTCCATGCCTTTGACCGGGGCGCGAAGCTCGAGCCGTGCCAGTTTTTGACCCAGCACATCCGTCAATCGGCGGCGTTCGCCCGTGATGTCCGCCAGCCCCGCATGCATGCAGGTCGCAGTCCCCACACGGTGCTTGAGTTTCAGCCGCAGGGCCTGCACTCCGGCCTGACGCTCCCGCAAGAATTGCGCACAGCACGCGATCAGCGGGTCGAGCGCCTTCTCCAGATAAGCGACATTCTCGATCTCCTCCTCAAAATCGCATCGCGCCCGAAAACGCGCGCGCGGCACGAACGTGCGGCGCGGCGCGAATTGCCGTCCCAGTGCAATGTCGAGATCCCGTACCGTGGCGGCCCCCAAGCGGCGCGCGAGACCTGCTCGCGGCAGACGCAGCAATTCACCCATGCGCGTCACACCCAGGGCATGCAAGGTCTGCAGCCGTTCGGCATCCCATGCCGTGCAGGCGATCGGCAGCCCTGCCAGACGCCCGGACAGCGTTCCGAGGTCGTCGATGACGACGGGGTGGCTGCCGGCCGGATTGCCGGTGTGCACCCCGCTGCGCGCCAACCACAGCGCTGCCAAAGTCGACGGTGCCGCGGCGCTGTACGCCTGCAGCGCAAGCCGGCGCCAACAGGCATCGATGTCGGCATGTAAACGCTCGAGAGGACCGAATAGCTTCAAGCTGCCCTTGATTTCCAACAGCAAGGCATTGGGCGGTTCGATGCTGACGAAGGAGGTGAATGTTTGAGCATGAAGGCAGAGCCGCTGCAGTACGGCGGCAGAATGTGCGGCATCGATCAACTCCGGAAATACCGCGGCATACCAGAGCTGCTGTTTTGCGCGCTCCCTGCCGTCAATCTGTGTGGATATCGGCGGCACTCCGCCCGCCTTCAAGGCCTGAGGCGCCATCGCGGACGATGTAGGTGTGGCAGCAGCGGCGGCAAATAAATCCGCCGTCTGTGAGTCAGCGTCGGCTTCCTGCCTCCGCTTCAATGTCCGCGATTTCAAGAGCCACCCAGATCGACAGGGCCGGGGCGGCCGCCTTGCACCTTGAGTAGGTCGAGACGCACTTCATGCTCGCCCTGCGTCATCAACACCCGCAGACTGGCGGGCGAAGATTCAAAGCGATGCCGCTCGGGACGAAACAGCACCCCGAGCGCGCCGCCCGCCTCGGCCGCGAGCTTCAATCGCCGCAGCCAGCGATCGTCGGTGCCCTTCAGCCAGAGCAGCACCGCGGCGCAGATTCCTGAACTCAACGCCTGCTCGGCAGCCCACAATGCTTCCGTCGCACTGGCCGGCCGCACTACGAGCA
>Ga0210391_10000124_pt1 | contig 92635 bp, 70 predicted proteins | sample IncBWC12OmetaG_FD_160573 | JGI IMG/M metagenome (GOLD analysis project Ga0210391, IMG submission 160573) | Forest soil microbial communities from Barre Woods Harvard Forest LTER site, Petersham, Massachusetts, United States - Inc-BW-C-12-O ...
ACGATGCGCTCTCGGTGGCAATTGCCCTCGAAGATCACTGTTGCCGCTGCGGCCGTTGCGCTATCCTACGGCTCGATTATTTTTCCACGGCTCGTTTGAATCTCACTATCGCAGGGGATTGCCTCATCGCATCCAACAAATCGAGGCAGCGCCTAATGAGCATGAGCACTCAGACAACATTTATGGCAGTGCGATCTGTCCAGCAGGGCGGCGGCTCGACACTGGAAGGAACTCTGATGCATCACTTCGACGTATCTTGTGCCAAGTGTCGAGAGACCTACGCTGTATGGGGTCCGGCACCAGAGATGGATGAGAGTCTTCGTCAAGACCGAGAGAAATGGCTCGCTGAGCTTTTACCCAACGTGTGCCCTTTCCATAGAGACTCGTTTCCAGTTCCGCCTCTCGAAGAGGATTGAGGTTTCACCAAACTCAGCACAGGTCTCTCCGCAAACCCATTCTGCGCAGCCGCTCTTGCGAAAGTGCAAGGGGACTAATCGCGCCTTGTGTCCACGACGAGTGTGATCTTCGACTTTGCCCTGCCTCTCAAACCCGGCATGGCAGCCCGGTTGGTTCACGCATCCTGTATCGCGCTACAGACCGAACAACGTGCTTCATGCTTCTGGAGAGCCTCGAGGACGATTCGGGCGAGCGTTCTCAGATATTCCCGATCCTCGCTTGACTGCGGATTGTTATCCGCGATGACAACCTTTCCAAAAGCGGCTTGGTGAGCCGTCCGCAGGGAAACGCCATGCCTGCAGTCACGCGCCATAATCTTGCCCCCAAATGTGGACACTGATGATGTAACACGAGGAGGGAACTTATGTTGTGCCGGCCGCGAAGTGCAGCTAAGTAAGAACGGAACCTCGTCCCATGGCTAGTCGTAGTGATCCGGCTCCAACTAGCTCGGCCAAAGCGATCAGCACGGAGCCAACCGGACCCCTTTATCGGGTTGATTCCATTCCGGCGCGTCCACAATTTCGCGGTGAGATCGAAAACCTTGGAAATCTTAGAATTGGAAATCTTGGAAGAGGTTATCCAAAACGAGAGTTGGACGTGGCGAGCACTATGGCGTCACGCTCTCTCCTCTGCAACTCGCATGTCCGCACTGGCACGTAATCTCCACTGATCCCTTCATCGCCTCGCAGTGGGCGCTGCAAAATTTCTCCTTATCCGGTGGTACACATGCACAAGCTGGGTTGCCGCATTTCCTTATTTTGTCCATAAATTCTCCTTTATGCATCTCCTGTGCGTTTGACCCCGATGGCCCAGTTCCAAAGTAGGATGCGGATCGGCGCTGATCGGTAAGCACCTGCGCCATAAAAAGGCTGCCGAAGGCGACCGGCAGCCTTCTTCAACGCGCCACTCGTCTGAGGCAGGCATCAAACCAATCGTTAAGACGGGATTAGGACAATGTCTCAGAGCCATGTACAGGAACATATCGATCTAATTGCGAAGCACGAACAAGATTTCCTGGTAAGACGAACATTGGCGGAGAAACTTGGCGACTCCATAGCGGGTATCGCCGGAAGTCTTTCCTTCGTTTGTATTCATCTGTTCCTGTTCGCTGGCTGGATAATGATGAACACTTTTTCAGTCGCCCACATCCGGCACTTTGATCCCAAGCCCTATTCGCTGCTTGGAACCCTGGTCGCGCTTGAAGCAATCCTGCTGGCAAGTATCATCCTCATGCGGCAGTCGCGTATGAGCCGACGTGCTGAGGAACGCGACCATCTGATGCTTCAGATCCTGCTCCTGACTGAGAGGGAAATTACCGCGGTTCTCGGCATGGAGCGACAGGTCGCGGGCAGAGTCGGCCTTAAGAAGATTGCCAATGATCGGGAGATTGAGCAGCTGAGTCAGCACACGTCCATCGACGATGTCGCACAAACCATCAAGGATAGCCTGCCTTCGGAATAGTCAGATCTCGCTGCGCGCGCCTGCGGGAGAAGGCGGGACGACAATTCCCGGCACCTCACGAAATGCATCTCATCCTGTTGTCCTCAATCGAACCCGCATGCTCGGGCATGGCAGACTACATCGAATTCGTCTTGCAACACGCATTCCCCGCATGAGGTCGTCACTGATCACCCAGTCCACGACGTGATATGCTCACCAGTCGTCTATGACTATGACTACGCGCACCACGCCAATTCGTGTCCTTGTTGCCAAGCCCGGGCTCGACGGCCATGATCGCGGGGCCAAGGTGATTGCCCGGGCATTGCGCGACGCTGGAATGGAGGTCATCTACACCGGTCTGCGCCAGACGCCGGAGATGATCGTCAACGCCGCCTTGCAGGAAGATGTGGACTGTGTAGGCCTGAGCATTCTTTCCGGCGCGCACAACGCCATCGTGCCCCGGGTGACTTCGATGCTGAAAGAGCGCGGTGCCTCGGACATCCTGGTCGTTCTCGGCGGAACCATCCCGCACCAGGACATCGACTTTCTCAAGGCACAGGGCGTAGCCGCGATCTTCGGCCCCGGAACCTCGCTCGACGCGACTGTGAAATTCATCCGCGAAAACGTCAAGCCTCGCGGCCTCGTCATCGCGTAAGCAACCCGTATAGACTTACTGCCGCTCGAAGCTGTCCTTTGCCTGTTCCGCCGGAGGGGTTGCGGACCCATATTCAGCACCCTCACTCGACCGTGCATAGGCGCTATCGTAGGGCTGGTTGCCGTCCGCACCGGCGGCTGTGGGAGAACCCGGAACCGGCGGTTGCCCTTCGCCGTTGCCCACATAGCTCGGATCCTGCTTGCCGGTCGTCGTCTCATCGGAAACGCTTGCCGCCAGGCTGTGCTGCTTGGTTGTCCGGCCAGTCTCGCATCCGGTCACCAGCAGCCCTGCAACTGCAGCAGCCAGACCCAATCCGGATACCTTCGCCATAAACTTCGTAGACACTCGCACTCTGATCCCTCCGGACAATCTCACAATAAAAAGAATTCAAAATGCCAATGTACCATTTCTGCGCGACCGGAGCCCCGAACCGGTCACACCTTTCAAATCCAGCTCCGCAGCGATACTGTAGACATTACGAAATGCCATCCAATACCGTCTTAGGCCGCGTTTCCATCCTCGACTCTCACACCGCCGGAGAGCCGACCCGCCTCGTCATCGATGGTGGACCCGATCTCGGCAGTGGGCCGCTCGCCGATCGCAGAGATCGCTTCCAGTGTCTGCATGATGATTTCCGCACAGCGATCGTCAATGAGCCGCGCGGTTCGGACGTAATCGTCGGCGCGCTCCTCTGCGATCCCGTCGATACCACCTGCGCCGCCGGTGTGATCTTCTTCAACAACGTCGGCTATATCGGCATGTGCGGCCATGGAACCATCGGGCTCATCGTCTCCCTCGCGCATCTCGGCAGAATCGGCCCTGGCATCCATCGCATTGAAACCCCCGTCGGAGTCGTCGCCGCCGCCCTGCATTCATCCGGCAAAGTCACGGTCGAAAACGTTCCCAGTTTTCGCGCCGGCGTTTCTGTCCCCGTCGACGTGCCGGGTCACGGGCAAATCTACGGAGATATCGCCTGGGGCGGCAACTGGTTTTACCTGGTGGAAGAGCGCGGAAAAGTGCTGTCACTCGAAAACGTTGCCGAGCTGACGGAGTACACCTGGGCCATCCGGCAGGCTCTCGCTGCGCAAAGCATCACCGGACTGAACGGCAAGGAGATTGACCACATCGAACTCTTCAGTTCTTCGCCAGTCCCCGATGCTCACAGCACCAATTTCGTCTTGTGCCCTGGAAAAGCCTACGACCGCTCGCCCTGCGGCACCGGAACCAGCGCCAAGATGGCCTGCCTCTACGCAGAAGGAAAACTTGCGCCCGGCGAAGTCTGGAGACAGGCAGGCATCCTCGGCACGGTCTTCGAAGGAAGCATCCGCGTGGACGGCGACAAAATCATCCCTAGCATAACTGGAACCGCATATGTAACTTCGGAAGCCACGCTCTTGCTCGACCCGAACGACCCCTTCTGTATGGGGATCCCGAAATGAGCACAGCTTACGACGTCGTGATTCTCGGCGCGGGCATTGTCGGCGCGGCATGCGCTCTCGAATGCGCACGCGCCGGGATGACCGTTGCGGTGATCGAGAAGAATGCCGTCGCCAGCGGAGCGACGGGTGCGGCGATGGGCCACGTTGTCATCACGGATGACTCTCCGGCGCAGTTCGCACTCACAAAGTATTCGCAATCCCTCTGGGGCGCTCTGGCCCCGGAGCTGCCGCTCTCCGTCGAGTACTATCGCCCCGGAACCATCTGGATTGCCGCCGATGAAGAAGAAATGGCCGAGGCCCGGCGAAAATTCGATAACTTTACCGAACAAGGCGTTCCTTGCGAGACGCTCGACAGCGATGCACTTGCCGCTGCCGAGCCGAACCTGCGCCGCCCACTCACCGGTGGCCTTCTCGTGCCAAACGACGCCGTGGTTCACGCTCAAAGCGCGGCGGAATATCTCATGGCCGAGGCACGGAAGCTTGGAGCATCCCTCATCACAGGCCACGCGGTCACCAACGCATCGTATGGCCGCCTTTACCTCGACGACGGAACCATGCTGCCGACAGGCATCCTCATCAACGCTGCAGGAGCGTTTTCACCTGAACTAACACCGGGCATCCCGATCAGGAAACGCAAGGGCCATCTCATCCTCACCGATCGCTATCCGGGCTACGTGAACCATCAGCTCGTCGAGCTGGGCTATCTCAAGAGCGCGCACTCGTCGGACGGCGACTCTGTCGCCTTCAACATCCAGCCGCGAATCTCCGGGCAATTGCTTATCGGCTCATCGCGACAGTATGACGCAGACGAACCCGGTGTCGACCAACACATCCTTCGAGCCATGATGGATCGCGCCACGCTCTACATGCCCGGCTTGCCGTCCCTGACTGCTCTTCGGTCCTGGACCGGATTTCGCGCCGCAACGCCTGACAAACTGCCGCTTATCGGACCAACCGAAGACCCGACCGTCTTCCTGGCTACCGGCCATGAAGGACTTGGCATCACGACTTCTCTGGGTACTGCGCGCCTGCTGGTCGACCATCTACTCGGGAGACGCACGGCGATCCCCATCGATCCCTATCTGCCTTCACGGATCAAAACCCTTCAGGAGACACGATGAACTGGTACGGCGTAATGCCCGCAATGACTACCTGTTTTGACGCGGACCTCCGGGTCGACCACGCCTTCATGACCAGGCACGCGCGATCGCTGCTCGAGAAGGGCTGTACGGGCATCGTCTCGCTCGGCTCCCTCGGCGAAGCCGCAACCCTCGCCTTCGAGGAAAAGGCAGTCATCCTGAAGACCATGGTCGCCGCCGCAGATGGCCGCGCGCCCATAGTCGCTGCGATCTCGGCTCTCTCCACCTCAGAAGCCGTCGAGCTTGCAAAAACTGCCGCCGATGCGGGCTGCTCCGGCCTGATGGTTCTCCCGCCGTATGTCTATCGCGGCGACTGGCGCGAGACAAAGGCGCACATGGCCGCCATCTTTAGCGCGACCCCGCTCAGCTGCATGCTCTACAACAATCCCGTCGCCTACGGGACAGACTTTCTCCCCGAGCAGATCCATGAGCTCGCGGCCGAACACCCCAACCTGCACGCCATCAAGGAATCGAGCACCGATGTTCGCCGCGTCACCGCGATTCGCGCCATCGACGATGCCCGCCTGCGCATCTTCGTCGGGGTCGACGACGCCATCCTCGAAGGCATTGCTGCTGGCGCGACCGGTTGGATCGCCGGATTGGTGAATGCGTTTCCCGCGGAGTCCGTGGCCCTCTTCGACTACGCCATGCAGGGGCACACAAGAGATGCATTCGAGCTGTACCGCTGGTTCCTGCCCCTGCTCCGCATGGATACCGTGCCCAAATTCATCCAGCTCATCAAGCTCGTGCAGGAGGAGCTGGGCGAGGGCAACGCGCGCGTGCGCCCGCCGCGCCTTCAACTTGTCGGCGAGGAATTGAAGGCAGCCCGTAAGATCATCCGCGAGGCTCTGGAGAATCGGCCCGCTGTCGCCGTTCCATACCCGTTTGCTATCGCTGACTAGCCTTTCACCCACGCTCCGTCAATGGACCGCCACGTCGACGGATTGGCGATTTTGTCCCTAAGGATATCCGGCAGACGCTCCTGCCAGACTCCGTCGTAGCAACGCAACGCGGCAAAACGAACCATGGACGCGGGTATACCAACGGCAGTAAAGCCGGGATGCGAAGTCGCCGGATACGGTCCGCCATGGTTCATCGCCGGGCTAACGGCGACTCCCGTGGGCATCTTGTCATTGAGGAGCCGCCCCACCTTTCGGCTCAGTCCCGGGGCGATATCGGCGTACAAAGCATCGTCGGACCTCGACTTGGCCGAATAGATGCTCCCCGTCAAATTTCCTTCGAGCTGCCCGACAATCTCCTGAAGCTCTTCCGGTGCACTGGCGACGACAGCCAGAGTGGCGTTCCCGAAGACTTCCCTCTGCAGCGCCTCCCCTGTGACGAGAAACTGCCTTGCCGTCGCCCGCAGTAATGTATTTTCGTGACGGTAGCCGGCCCCCTGGGCTACGCCTCCTCCCGTCACCAGCGCTGCGCCGGCCTTCACCAGCGACTGCACGCCAGAGTGCATCTGGCTCAATCCGAATGACGAAAGCAGCGGCTGAGGCGACCGTTCCTGAAACACCTTCGCAACCCGATCGAGCAATTCTTCGGCCGAAGAATTTTCCAGCATAAGGATCAGATTCGGGCTGGTGCAGAATTGGCCTGCTCCGGCGAGGCAGCTGTCGATCAGCTCCTGCGCAATCTCCGCCAGACGCTCGGCAAGGGCTCCCGGCAGAAGAACAACCGGATTGATGCTGGACATCTCAAGATAAATCGGTTTCCCTGCATCCTCTGCTGCCCGTTTCAGATGCAGACCCGCAGTGCGGCTTCCTGTAAAAGCGACTGCCCCCACGCCGGGGTGCGAAACGAGCTTCAGGCCGTCTTCATTCGCGAGATGGTAGATCATCTGCACGGTGGCCGGCGGCAGTCCTGTCTCGACGACCGCCTTGCGCGCTTCTTCCGCGAGCAGGCGGCTGGTCTCCGGATGCAGCGGATGAGCCTTCGCGATCACCGGATTGCCCGAGGCGATGGCGGCAGCAAAGTCTCCTCCGCTGATTCCGTTGAAGGCGAAAGGAAAGTTGTTGGGCCCGAAAACCACCACCGGACCGATCGGCTCAAAGCATGACCGGATATTTCGCTCCAAATCCAGCGTCGCGCGCGCCCAGGACCCCTCCCGCGCAGCCGCCGCGGCCTGCCGCAGCTGATTGACGGTTCGCGGCAGCTCCACATCTTTCAGCCTTGGAGCGATAGGCAGCCCGGTCTCTTCGTGGGCTGTTCGGGCAATCTTGTCGGCCGACGCTTCAATGTTCCGCGCATAGGCCTCTAGAAAGTCTGCAATCCGCTCCGGAGCCATCGTTCTTAGCTTCTCTGCGGCCTCACCTGCTGCAAGCACTGCCGCTTCGCAGTCTGCCCATTCGCTGACAGGGAATGCCTGCGCCAGCGTCTGTCCGGTCGCCGGATTCTGCGCGTGAAATGTCGTCTTGAAATTCGCCTCGCGCCACTTTCCCCCGATCAACACCTGCGCCGCATCCATAGTCTTCACTCTTCTCCGAAAAATGGGTCACAACGAAGATATCAAGCCTGACGCTCGCGTCTCTTCGAATCCCTATAATCGAATCAGCAATCACAATTTACCCGCTATGACCCGCGTCCGTCCCGCCACGCCGTCCGATGTCCCGCTCATACGCTCGCTCATTCACGAACTCGCCACATACGAGCGCGCGCCGCATTCGGTTAAGATCACCGATACTCAGTTGCTCGAGGACGGCTTCGGCGCCGTGCGCTACTATGAGTGCCTGATCGCCGAGCACGAGACCGCAAACGGCGTCGCACCCGCTGGCTTCGCCCTATTCTTCCCCATCTACTCAACCTGGCAGGGCCGCAGCCTGCACCTCGAAGACTTGTTTGTCCGGCCTGAATTCCGCGGACACGGTATCGGCAAGGCTCTCCTCAACCGCGTCGCCGCCATTGCCGTCGAGCGTGGCTGCGCCCGCCTCCAGTGGGACGTGCTCAACTGGAATCAGACCGCCATCGACTTCTATCTCGGCCTCGAAGCCATCATGCTCGATGACTGGCGGCGCATGCGCGTTACTGGCAGCGCTCTTGCTGCGCTTGCCGCTTCCCCGGAAGCAGCCACCGAGACCACGGCATGAAGATTTGCGTTATTGGCGGCGGCCTAGCCGGGCCCGAAGCTGCCCTCACCCTCGCGCGCCTCGGCCTCGAAGTCGATCTCTACGAGATGCGTCCCGTCCGCACCACTCCAGCGCATCAGACCGCCGACTTCGGCGAGCTCGTCTGCTCGAACTCCCTCAAATCCGAGAGCGAAAACACCGCCCCGTGGCTCCTCAAACAAGAGATGCGCCGCGCCGGATCGCCCCTGCTGCAATGCGCCGATGCGAGCGCTGTGCCCGCGGGCCACGCGCTGGCCGTCGACCGGGTCGAGTTCTCACGCCTTATCCAGACCGCGATTGAGGCCGAGCCGCGAATCCGCGTCCATCGCGAGGAAGTCACGCAGCTCGATCCAGAGGACGGAATCACCATAGTTGCGAGCGGCCCGCTTACATCCTCGGCACTATCGGCGGAAATCGCCCGCCTCACCGGCAGCGAGCATCTCGCCTTCTACGACTCCATCAGCCCCATCGTCGAAGCCGACACCATCGATATGGCGCGCGTTTACTTTGCCGCCCGCTACGACAAGGGCACAGCCGACTACATTAACTGCCCGCTGTCGAAAGAGGAATACGACCGCTTCTACGACGCGCTCGTCTCCGCCGAGCAGGTGAAGGAAAAGGAGTGGGAGAAACTCGACTACTTCGAGGGCTGCCTGCCCATCGAAGAACTGGCTCGTCGCGGCCGCGACACCTTGCGCTTCGGCCCCATGAAGCCCGTCGGCCTGCGCGACCCGCGAACCGGCAAGAATCCCTGGGCCGTCGTTCAATTGCGCTGCGAAAACCTTCGCGCCGACTCCTACAACCTCGTCGGCTTCCAGAATCATCTGAAATATGCCGAGCAGGCCCGCATCCTGCGCCTCATTCCTGGCCTTGAAAACGCAAAGTTCCTGCGCTACGGCCAGATTCACCGCAATACTTATATCAACGCGCCGCGCGTCCTCTCCGAGACGCTCAACCTGCGCGATTACCCATCCATTTTCTTCGCCGGACAGATTTCCGGCGTCGAAGGATACACCGAATCCATCGCCACCGGCATGCTGGCCGGCCTTTACGCCGCCGCCGCTGCCCGGGGAACCACGCCAATCCCCGCCCCTCGCCAAACGGCGCTCGGCTCGCTCGTCCACTACATCACGCACTCCGATTCCCGGCGCTTCGACCCAGCCAATATCACCTTCGACCTGCTAGCCCCCCTCGACGAAGAAATCCGCCGCCGCATCCGCGACAAAAAAGAGCGGCGCCGCATCCAATGCGATCACGCGCTGGCCGCATTCGATTCCTGGTGGGCCAGTCAGGAGCGGGCTCAGTCAAATCTGCGTGTCATGGCGGATGTTCAAGCCTAAGGCAGCATATCGAGCAGCCAAATCTCGTCGCACAGGTGTACAATCCCCGACGCGCTCTTGTCGGCTGAAGAAATTGCAGCTACGCTCAGCGAGAAGGTTTTAAGCAGCTTAGCATTCATCTCACGGGAGGTTGTTATGCGAACTTTAAAATATGCAGGACTGCTATCCCTTGCAGCGGCCCTGGGTCTTCTTGCAGGTTGCGCTCGGCATTCCAACAAAGAAACTTATTACCTCATCTCGAACAATATTGACCTCGCATATTGGAAAACCGCGATTGAAGGCTTCCAGAAGGCGGCGGCGCTATACGACGTAACCGCGAAAGTCGACGGCCCGAAGGGCTATAACGCTCAGGAAGAGTTGAAGGATCTGCACGACGCAATCGCCACACATCCGAGCGGCATCCTCATTTCCGTGGCTGATGCAGCGCTGATGCAGCCGGAAATCGACTCCGCGATCGAGCAGAACATCCCGGTCATCACCATTGACTCCGACGCACCACACAGCCACCGCCTCTTCTTTATCGGCACCAACAATGTCGAAGCCGGTCGCCTCGGCGGCCGGCGCGTGGTCAGCAGACTCGGCGGAAAGGGGAACGTTGTCTTCTTCACCATGCCTCAACCCAATCTGGATGAGCGCCTGAAGGGGTACCAGGAGGTCTTTGCCTCGCACCCCGGGATCAAAGTGATGGACGTCTTCAACATCAACGGAGACGCCGGAACCGCTATGGACAAAACGCCGCAATATCTCGTCTTGACAGGGGCCGCCCACGTCGATGCCTTCATCTGTCTGGAAGCTTCCGCTGGTCACGAGGTAGCGACCAAGCTGAAGGAGAACAAGGTAACGGATCGTCTGCTCATCGCCATGGATGTGGATAAGGATACCCTTCAGGACATCAAGGACGGTGTGATCGACGCGACCATTGCGCAGAAGCCCTTCACCATGGGCTACTACGGCCTGAGACAACTCGACGAGATATATCACTCTCACCCGAAAACATTCAGCCCCGACTATTCCCAGAACACCTTCTCGCCCTACCCTGTCTTCGTCGACACTGGGACGGCGGAAGTCGACAAGAATAACGTAGACATTTATATGGAATCTGCCGCGGAGGCTCAGCAGCAGAAGTAAAGCGCCGCAGGCGGGAGCTTCACCCGGAGAACCCGAACACGACGAACAAGGGAGAAAGGTCCGGTTTCCGTAGCACGCGTTACCTTAAAGAAAAGAATGTCTGCTACAGATAGCTTGAACGGAACGCGCCAGCGGGCTGTCGTGTGCCTTTCCGGAGGCATGGATTCTGCGGTCTGTGCTGCCCTCGCCGCCCGCGACTACCAGCCCTACGCGCTCCACTTCAGCTACGGACAGCGGACCGAAGGCCGCGAGTTGGATAGCGCGCGCCAGGTTGCACAAGCCCTTGATTTCCGCGACTTCCTGCACCTCAAAATCGACATCTTCCGGCGCATCGGCGGCTCTGCGCTCACCGACCCGGCGATTGCCGTGCCCAAAGCGCCGGAGCACTCCCCAATTGGCCAGTCAATTCCCGTCACTTATGTCCCTTTTCGCAACGCGCACTTCCTGGCCGCTGCCGTCAGTTGGGCTGAAGTGCTGGGGGCTGGAACTATCTTTATCGGTGCCGTCGAGCAGGATAGCTCCGGCTATCCCGACTGCCGTCCCGCATATTACCAGGCCTTCCAGCAGGTCATTCGCACTGGTACGCGCGAGGGAGACATCGAAATCTCGACGCCCCTCATCCATCTTCGGAAGAGCCAGATCGTAACCCTGGGCCTTGAATTAAATGCGCCATTCAATTTAACGTGGTCGTGCTATTCAGGCGCGGAAGAAGCGTGTGGCGAATGTGATAGTTGTATTCTGCGTCTGCGTGCCTTCGACGAGGCTGGCACGCCAGATCCGATTCCCTACGTAAGACCGATCTGAACCGGCACGGAACGAACGCCGGAGCAAAAAAAGAAAGGACCGTGTCAGCAACTCACACACGGATTCCAGGGAGACAAAGACAATGCGAAAGACAAAATTCTGGCTGGTACTAACGTTCGCGGCTGTGGTTTCTGCCGCTCTGCCGGCAATGGCGCAGCAGACCGCCAAGATTCACGGACATGTACAGGATCCGGCCGGAGTTGCATTAAAAGGGGGCACCGTCAGCCTTTCTGATGACGGAGGTAAGACGAGCAGATACTCCTTCAAGACCGACGATAACGGAAACTACACCGGCGACGGTATTGCTCCCGGCACCTACAGCATTATTTATCGCAATGCCGATACCCCCCCGGACAAGATTGTGGATGAGTTCAACGAGGTCAAAATTGCGGCCGGCGCCGACATAACCCAGGACTTCGACATGTCCCGCCCCGAATACCTTTCGAAATTGTCGCCTGAACAAAAGAAAGCTCTTGAGGACATTAAGGCGAAGAATGCGGAAGTGCTCAAGGAGAATTCCCAGATCAAGAACCTGAACGCTGACCTCATAAAGGCCCGTCAGGACAACAAAGATAAGAACTATACCGAGGCCGAATCCCTGATGACCCGGGACACGCAGGCCAAGCCCGACGCCGGCGTGTTGTGGGTAGAGCTTGGCGTCGCCCAAAAGGGCCTCAAGAAATACGACGACGCAGTCACCTCGCTCAAGAAGGCCGTCGAGCTCGAAGCCGCCAGCAAGAAGCCCAATCCCGAAATTCAGGCTGCCGCGAACGATGCCCTCGGTGAGGTCTACGCCACCCAGGGCAAGGTGCCCGAGGCCCAGGCCGCCTATGACGCGGCCGTCCAGGCCGATCCCAAGGGCGCAGCGGTGCACTACACCAACGAGGCCATTATGATGGACCGCGCCAATCAGATCGACGCGACCGTCGCCGCTGCCGACAAGGCAATTGCCGCCGACCCCACAAAGGCCATCGCCTACTATCTGAAGGGCAAGGCGCTCATCAATAAAGCCTCCGTCGATCCCAAGACTGGGAAAATCGTCGCTCCTCCAGGTTGCGCCGAAGCCTACCAGAAATATCTCCAGCTCGCCCCCGACGGTCAATTCTCTGCTGACGCCAAGGCGGTCCTCGCCGAAATGAGCACCACGGTCACCAGTAGCTACAAGGGCAAGAAGTAGTCCCCATCAACACACTGCAAGGGCGTCGTCTCCCAGACGGCGCCCATTGCCTTTTAGCTACAATCGGCTCTGTGGAACCCGCTTCGGCTTCGCCCTCTTCCCCTTCGATCGTGCTGGGCTACAGTGACGCCGCACGCACCGTGCGCGAACAGGCCACCTCCTCCGACGAGCGCCCGCGCGGCACGGAATCTCTCACCCTGCTCGACAGTCTCAGCCGCATCCTCGCTGCGCCGGTCCTCGCCGACCGTGACCAGCCGCCCTTTCCCCGCTCCACCCGCGACGGATTCGCTTGCCGCTCTGCTGATCTGGCCTCTGGAGATACCCTACAAATCGTGGGCCAGCTCCGCGCTGGCGAAGTCTGGACCGGCCCCGCGCTCGAACCAGGGCGGGCCATTGAGATCATGACTGGAGCACCCGTGCCCGCCGGGGCCGATTGCGTCCTGATGGTCGAACACGCTGCGGTTGATGCGAGCAGCATCAGGACAACACGGCAGCTCACCGCGGGCGAAAATGTCGTCCCCGCCGGAGCCGAAGCACAGGCTGGAGCCACACTCGTCCTAACCGGAACGCGTATCGGCCCGCAGCAGATCGCCGCCGCTGCCGCATGCGGATATGCAAGCCTGCCCGTCCACACCCGTCCGCGCGTTGCCATCTTGGCTACCGGTGACGAACTCGTTCCCGTGGCCGGCCAACCGCTGCCGCACCAGATTCGTAACTCCAACAGTTACTCAATCGCTGCCCAGGTTCTTCAGCATGGCGGCAAACCCGTTCTGCGACCGACCGTGCGCGACAACGTGGCCGCAATCGAATCAGCAATTGAGGAAGCCCTCACCTCCGACCTGCTTATCCTGTCCGGCGGAGTCTCCATGGGCAAATACGACTTTGTCGAACAGGCGCTGCTCAACCTTAACGCCGAATTTTTCTTCACCGGAGTTCGCATGCAACCTGGCCGCCCGGTTGTCTTCGGACGACTGCCCGCCGGTGATGGCTACCGCTATTTCTTTGGACTCCCGGGCAATCCCGTGTCCACTATGGTCACCTTCGCGCTCTTCGCGGGGCCGCTCATCGGCGCGCTCGCGGGACAAGCCAGCGATCAGCTTGGACCCCGCTTTGTCGAAGCGCATCTCGCCAGGGACCTGCAGGCGAAACCCGGCCTTACGCAATTCCTTCCCGCGCGAATCGAGAGCGACAGCACCAAAGCCACCGTTCGCCCCATCGCATGGCAAGGCTCCGGCGATCAGGCCGCCGCATCGAAGGCAAACTGTTTCCTGGTCGTGCCCGAGCAGGTCGAAAAGCTATCCTTCGGTAGCACCGTTACAGTGTTTCCGTTTTAACGAAACCGGTGGGTCAGTCAGGCCATTTTAGCCCAGAGTATACGTACGCCCTACGCGCTACACCCAAACCCCTACACCCTGTACCCTATTCCTATGTCCCGGCTTTCGCATTACGACAACGAAGGACAGGCGCACATGGTCGATGTGAGCGAGAAACCCGCCACGCGCCGCGAAGCGCATGCCTATGCTTTGGTTACACTCTCAGTAGACGTTCTCAACGAACTGCCGCGAAATCCAAAGGGCAATCCCCTTGAAGTTGCCCGCTTCGCCGGAATCCAGGCCGCCAAACGGACCGCCGACCTGATCCCGATGTGCCATCCCCTGCCGCTGACTTTTGTCGATGTGAAGACCACGATTATCGACGGCGGCATCGAGATTCGCACCGTGGCCGCCACCACCGCGGGCACAGGGGTTGAAATGGAGGCGCTCATCGCCGCCTCGATCGCAGCTCTGACCATCTATGACATGTGCAAGGCGCTCGACAAGGCCATCGTCATCCGCGAAATACGCCTCGAACGCAAAACCGGTGGCAAAAGCGGAGATTATGTTAGGAGTTAGCTATTGGTCTGATCGCTAATGGCTAATCCCTTATGACGAATGGCTACACCGCTGTCGCCAGATACACCCCGAACCACTCACGCTCATCCGTCCAGCACTGGGTGATGGCGAACCCTGCGCGCTCCAGCATCGACAAGACGCCCTGCCCTGTGAATTTGTAACTGTTCTCGGTATGAATTGTCTCGCCGCGCCCGAACTTCACTTCCATCTCAAGTGCTCCAATCGACACATGCTGCGCAATCAGGCTCTCCAGGTGCATCTCGATCCGCGAATGCTCGTGGTTCCACCGAGCCCGATGCTGAAACAATCTCGGATTGAAATTCGCGCCCAGCTCGCGATTGATCCGCTTCAGCACATTCTTATTGAAGGACGCCGTCACGCCTGCTTCATCGTCATAGGCGCGCACCAGCACCGATCGCTCTTTCACTCGGTCAACGCCAAGCAGTAGCCGGTCTCCAGGCGAGAGGTGCGCTCGCACATCGCGCAACAACGTCTCCGCGTGGGCGGGCTCGAAGTTCCCGATACTCGATCCGATATAAAGCACCATCTTCCGCTTACCGTCTCCGGGAAAATCCGCGACGCCGGTCGTGTAATCGGCGACTCTGGGAGTAACAATCACACCGGGAATTTCTCTTTCAATGCGTTCCTTCGCCGCAGTCAGAGGACTTTCCGAGACATCGATCGCCAGGTAATCGACGTCCCCCTGCCTGCGGACCGCGGCTTCGAGCAGCAGCCCGGTCTTCGTGGCCGTGCCCGCGCCCAGCTCAATCATTGTCAGCGCCTGGCCCGACGGCCCGCCAGCCACGCCCAGAATCTCGTCCGCATTGTTTGCAAAAATGGTCCGCTCCGTGCGGGTCAGGTAATACTCCGGAAGCTCGGTGATCGCCTCAAAGAGCCGTGATCCTTCTTCATCGTAGAAAAGCCAGGGTGAAAGTGTCTTCGGCCGCGCTGTTAAACCCGCAAAAACCTCAGCGCCGACCGGAGTCTGCGCCGCTTCCGGCAGCGTGAGAATCGAGGAAAGACTGTGCATAGGGGATCCGGGTGCTCCTAAAAAATGTTGGAAACAAGCTAGCGATTCGCCAAACGCATACCGCAAAACTGCCACCGAGTCGCGGACGAGAAAAAATTCCGGTACGTACTCCGAATATGAGATGCAGGTGTCACGGCCGAACCACCTCGCAGCACCATCTGATTGCACATGAATTTGCCGTTATACTCGCCCAGCGCGCCCGGCAAAGCCGCAAAGCCGGGATAGCCAAGATACGCGCTGGCCGTCCACTCCCACACATCTCCAAACATTTGCTGCAGACCGCCCTGTTCCCCGGCCGCCGCCGGATGCAGCAGACCCGACTCAAGCAGATTACCCTCGACAGGCAGCACCGCAGCGGCAACCTCCCATTCCGCCTCCGTCGGCAGCCGCTTCCCTGCCCAGCGTGCAAAGGCGTCCGCCTCGAAATAGCTCACGTGGCAAACCGGCGTATTCAGAAGCGCCTTCAGCCCCGCCGCTCCGCGCATCGTAAACACCCGCCACTCGTCCTCCGCCTGAAACCAGTACAGCGGGGCCCTCCACTGCTGCGCTGTGACCGTGTCCCATCCATCGGACAGCCACAGTTCCGGCCGCTCGTATCCTCCATCGCGCATGAAGTCAAGATACTCGCCGCACGTCACCAACCGCGAAGCCAGCTCGAACGGCTCCAGGTAAACCTTGTGGCGCGGCTGCTCATTGTCGAAGCAGAATCCTTCCCCGCGGTAGCCGATTTCCGCCAGCCCGCCCTGATGGCCTACCCAGATCAGTTCGCCTGCCTTAGATGCGGGCAGTTCCCCCGTTTCGTATGCCGGATGCATAGGATTCGACCAGAAAGCGTTCTTCATGTCGTAGGCCAGCAGTTCCTGATGCTGCTGTTCGTGATGAAGACCCAGCACCACCCGCCGCTCCGCCTCGGACGGCATGCCGCTGTCGATCAACCGCACCATTGCTGTCTCAACATGGCGGCGATACTCCAGGATCTCCGCCAGCGAAGGCCGGGAAAACGAGCCGCGTAGTTTCTTCAGCGGCTGGTCGGAAACCGCGTTGTAGTAGCTATTGAAAAGCCAGATGAAATCGGGATGAAAAGGGCGGTAGCCAGCCAGAAACTCCGACAGAAGAAAGGTTTCGAAGAACCACGTCGTATGCGCCAGATGCCATTTGGCTGGGCTGGCTTCCGGACACGACTGCACCATCATGTCCTCCGGGGTCAGCGGCTCGCAGAGCTCTTCCGTCTGCTGCCGCACACTACAAAACCTGGGTCCTAACTCCGTGTCCCGTCCCGCGGACCGGTCCAACCCGCTGAGAGTACCCATCGATCCTCCTCCTCTACCTTAGAGAGCGGCCGCCGTTTCGTGTTGCCCGTGAGACTACCAGTAGATGTATCGCCGCCCTAAGAAGTTCCAGCCTTTTTACCGCTTCCCTTCGCCGCGTCCCTGCCCGCCTGCGTCTTCGACCTGTCTCCGGGCGTCTATCCTGTGAATCCCGTCCTCGCACGAACTTACCGGCGGGGTTCGCGTCAGTCTAATTGAGAGATACTTATCTGGTCATGAAATCTTTGCTGCTCGTATTCGTCCTAATCCTCGCCTCGGCTATCTTTTTGCCCTCCGCTGGCGGACAGGATGCGTCTGCGACGCCGGAGCCTCAAGGCCAGGGGCAAGGCATGGGCGGAGCCTTCGTGGATCATGGTGTCCGTGGGACCGTCACGGCGGTCACTGGCGGCAACATCTCGGTCAAAACCGAGCAGGGCGACGTTTACAAGATCGAAACCGGATCCAATACACGCTTCCGCAAGCAGCGTGATCGCCGCCAGGCCGGGTCCACCGGAACGGCCGATACAAGCTCTGAGAATGCTCAGGTCAAGATCTCGGACATCCACGTCGGCGACATGATTATGGCTGCCGGCGACAAGGACGACAAAGCCAAAACCGTCGGTGCCGTGATCGTCATGATCATCGACAAGGAGCAGTACGAGAAGGCTCGTGCTGACTTCGGCAAAACCTGGACCACCGGCGCGATTCAATCCATCAACGAGACGAAAATCACCATCAAGCGTCCCGACAACGTCATTCAGACCATCATCGTCGACGAAAACACCTCCTTCCGCAAGCGGCGCGACAGCATCACACTGGCAGACATCAAGGTTGGCGACAACGTAAGCGCCCGAGGCGCACTCCAGAACGGAAGCTTCGTCGCCACCGTACTAAGTGTTGGCGGACCCGGCCAGGGAGGCGGACCCGGAGGTGGTCCAGGCGGCTTCGGCGGTGGCGGAGGCAGCCAGAGCGTCACCGGCCCTCAACCCGCTAACTCCACGAGCCCTGCCCCGCCGAACCGCTAGCTTTCGCACTCTTATGACGCGCCGTCGCATCTCGATCTCGCTTCTGCTGGCCGTGTCGCAACTCACCGCGCCGGTCTTTAGCCGCGCCCAGCAGCCCGCCGCGCCCGTTCCAACGCAGCAACCTGCCGCAGCCACGACAGCCCCGCAATCCGGAGCGATCTTACAGGCGGGCGGCACCATCCATGGCACCGTCAAGTCTGGAACCATTCCCCTCCCTGGCGTAAGCATCACCGCCACCAATACCCTCACTGGGAAAAAATATTCGAGCGCCAGCGATGCCCGCGGCAACTACAGCATGACCATTCCGCAGAATGGCCGCTACGTTCTGCGAACCGAACTCGCTGCCTTCGCCCCCACTACCCAGGAAGCGCTGCTTAATGCCACGTCTCGCGACCAGAAGATCGATTTCACTCTCACCCTCGCCTCGCGCGCCGTCCAGGAAGAGCAGCAGCAGGCCGCTTCGACGCGTCAATACTCCGGCCGCGGGACACAGAGCCTGTCCCTGGCCGATGCCGCCACTGGTTTGATCGCAGCTGCCGGTGGAGACTCATCCACCGCAACCACCGCTCTTCCCTCGCTTGCGTCGAATCCCGACGTCTCCAGCGAATCTGTCGCTGTCGCCGGCCAAAACGGCTCCACCAATCCTTTCGCCGGAATCAACTTCGGCGACGGACCGCCGCCCCCGGGCGCTGCCGACGCAAGCTATGGCGGACCCGGAGGAGGCGGCCCAGGTGGCGGAGCTCCAGGTGGCGGAGGTCCAGGTGGTGCCGGCGGAGGGGGTGGCGGTGGCTTCGGTGGAGGAGGCGGTTTTGGAGGTGGCGGGGGCGGCGGACGCGGCTTTGGTGGCCGCGGCAACTTCCGCAATTTCAACCCAAATCAGCCCCACGGCGCTTTCTTCTGGAACGGTGGCAACTCCGCCCTCAACGCCCAGCCGTACGCACTGCGCGGCCAACCCCTCGCCCAGCCCAGCTACGCCTCCAACCGCTTCGGACTCACCTTCATTGGCGCGCCCTACATCCCGCACCTGATCACGCATGACACAAAGGACTTTATTTTCTTCACCCTCTCCGGCCAGCGGTCGTCATCGCCCTTCGACGAGTACGGAACCGTGCCCCTGGCTGCCGAGCGCATGGGGAACTTTCAGGATCTGACCACGCCCGAGGGTACGCCTATCACTATTTACGATCCCGGCTGCTACCCCGGCGACCCCAACAAGGGCAAGCCCTTCCCGCAGAACACCGTCCCTGCACAATGCATCTCTCCGCAAGCCACAGCTCTGCTGAATTACATCCCCCCGGCCAATTTGCCCGGTGCGTCTCAGAACTACCGCCGCCTGGCCACTGCCCAGACCAACACCACCACCATCGGGGCGCGTCTGATTCACAACTTCGGAGCGGGCGGAAACAACGCCGCCCTCGGCAACTTCGTCCGCCAGCGACTCGGCCAGGGCGGCAGCCCCGGTCTGCACCAGAACATCAATTTCAACTTCAACTACAGCCACACAGCTTCCGACAGCCTCAACCTCTTCCCCGACCTCGGAGGCGCCACCCAGAGCACCCAGTACTCCCTCCAGGCTGGATACTCGCTGAGCAAGGGCCACCTCGCCAACAGCCTGAACGTCAACTGGAACCGGACGAATTCCCAGACGCGCAACTATTTCACGAACACAACCGACGTCGCCGGCCAGATCGGCCTCAACGGACTCCCCACCAATCCACTCCTCTACGGCCTGCCCGATATCACTCTCAACCAGTTCACCAGCCTTGGCGAGGTGCAGCCAGCCTTCCAGATCAACCAGACCATTTCGCTCTCTGAGTCTCTTTCCTGGATTCACAAGAAGCACAACGTCCGAGTGGGCGGCGACTACCGCCGCGTGCACCTCGACATGGTTGGCCTGACCAACTCCACCGGGAGCTACACCTTCACCGGCGTCTACACCGAGGCGCCCGGAACTAGCTCGAGCGCTCCTGGCGGAACCTCGACCTCCGGCTCCTCCCTTGCCGACATGCTCCTCGGCTTCCCCCAGCAGACCAGCCTGCAGGCGCCATACCAAAAGGCCTACCTCCGCGAAAATGTCATCGACGCGTACGCTCAGGACGACTGGCGGGCGCTGCCCAATCTGACCATCAACGCCGGCCTGCGCTATGAATACTTCTCGCCTTATTCGGAAAAGAACAATCGTCTCGCCACACTGGACACCGGCCTCGATTACACCCTGGCCACGACCGTCCTGCCCAACACCGACGGACCCTACACCGGGTACTATCCGAACACTCTGGTCTACCCCGAAAAGAATGATTTCTCCCCGCGCATCGGCATCGCCTGGCACCCGATCAAGGACACCGTCGTCCGAGCCGGGTATGGCATTAACTTCGCCATCGGCCAGTACGTGAAATTCGTGCAGGACTTCGCCTTCCAGCCGCCGTGGGCCAACGTCCAGACCAACAGCAACGAGCTCACCGGCCTGCCCACCTACACTCTCGTCAATGGCTTCACCGCAACGCCCCCCTCGGAAGGCAACTACTCGGTCAACAAGAATTACCGCCTGCCCTACGTGCAGGTCTGGAACCTCGACGTTCAACGAACACTCCCCATGGGCATCGTCCTCAACGTTGGCTACAACGGCTCGAAGGGCACACGGTTAGACATCGTCGACGCCCCGGGCCGTTTCGGCACCAGTGTGCCGAACGTTCTTTACGACTACGAGAACGATGTGGCCTTCTCCAACTTCAATGCCCTCGCCGTGCGCCTGCGCAAGCGCATGCAGAACGGCGTCGCCCTCGGCGCGACCTATACTTACTCCCACTCCATCGACGACGCCAGCTCCATTGGCGGCAACGGAGGAACTGGCGTCACCGTCGCCCAGAACTGGCAGGATCTGCTCGCCGAAGAATCGAACTCCAGCTTCGACATCCGCCAGCAGCTCAAAGGCGACTTCGTCTATGAGCTTCCCTTCGGCCCCGACACCCACCTGCTCACCAGCGGTAATTTTCTCTCGCACGCTGTCAGCGGTCTGTCAGTATCCGGCACCTTCGATTTCGCCACCGGATCGCCGCTCACTCCACATTACGAAGCTGCTATCGCCGACGTCGCCCGCGGCAGTACAGGCTCTCTGCGCCCCAACCGCGTGCCTGGTGTCTCTTTGACGGCGGGTGGAGGCTCGCTCGACAACTGGTTTAACAAGGCGGCCTTTGAAAATCCGCCGAGCGACGGTTACGGAACTGCTTCGCGCTTCTCGATTCCCGGCCCCGGAACCGTCTCGGTCAACATGTCGCTTTCGAAAACCCACCGCTTCTCGGAAATGCGCACGTTCGAAGTCCGGGCCACTGCCAGCAACGTCTTCAACACCGTCCAGTATTCGGGCGTCGACACCACACTCGGCTCCGCAACCTACGGCGAGGTGATTTCGGCCGCCAGCATGCGGCAGTTCACCTTCCTGGCTCGCTTTCGCTATTAAGGAGACTCGAACATGACAAGCCGTCTCCAGACCCTCACCCTCGCAGCAGCCATCGCGTTCGCTGTCGTCCCCGGGCTCTTCGCCCAGCAGCCCCCGGCCCAGCAATCGGCTCCCCTGCAATCAATAGACCAGCAGCAGCAGCCCAGCCAGTCGTCATTCTCGCTGAAGATCAACAGCGACATAGTGCTCACCAATGTCGTTGTGCGCGACAAGAAGACGGGCGAAGTCGTTCGCGGACTCACCGCCAAAGACTTCACCATCCTCGAAAACGGTAAGGCGCAACAGCTTTCCAGCTTCGATTTTGAAAGCGTCGACCAGGCCGCTCCGCTCAACGAAGCCACCATCACCGGACAGTCCGGCACCAGCATCTTCAACGCCAAAAACGGCGTTGCCAAACCCGAAGAGCTCCGCAACCACCGCCTCATCGTGATGTTCTTCGACATCACCTCCATGCAGCCCGAGGACCTCGATCGCTCGCAGAAAGCCGCCCGCAACTACATCAACCGCCAGATGCAGCCCGCCGACCTGGTCGCCGTCGTCTCGCTTGATACTTCTCTGTCACTCGACCAGGACTTCACCCAGAACAAGCAGCTCTTGCTCGCCGCCGTTAATTCCTACTCCGGCGATCAAAGCTCTGGCTTTCAGGCCGGAGCCACCAGCACTACCAACCAGGTCGAGGACACTACCTCCTTCACCGCCGACGAGCAGGAGTACAACGACCTCAACACCGACCGCGAACTCTTCGCCATTGCGTCTGTCTCCAAATCGCTCGCCTACATCACCGAAAAGAAATCCATGCTCTACTTCTCCGGCGGAATCCAGCGTGATGGCATCGAGAATCAGGCGTCATTGCGCTCCGCCATCAACGCCGCCGTGCGCGCCAACTTATCCATCTACAGTGTCGATACGCGTGGCCTGCAGGCCATCTCGCCGCTCGGTGACGCCACCACCGGCAGCCTGCGCGGCACCTCCGGATACAACGGCGCGGCCCTCCAGAACAATCTCGACGCCAACTTCAACACCCAGGAAGTCATGGCCACACTCTCGTCGGACACCGGCGGCAAGGCCTTCTTCGACTCGAACGACTTCTCACCGGCCTTCGAACGCATCCAGCATGACACCTCGGCCTACTACGTCCTCGGTTTCCGCTCCACGGATACGAGAAGAGACGGCCGCTATCGCAAGCTCACCGTTAAGATCAACCGAGCTGACGTGAAGCTCGAATACCGCCCCGGCTACTACGCCCCAGCCGACTACCAGCACTCCACACACGAAGATCGCGAGCGTCAGCTCGAAGACCAACTCGCCAGCGACCTGCCCGCAACCGACGTAGCCGTCTACATGGAGACGCTCTACTTCCGCACTGACGACACGCACTATTACGTCCCCGTCTCCATCGTCGTGCCCGGCTCGCAGATTCCCTTCGTCAAGGGCGGAGACAAGGACAAAGCCACTCTCGACATCATCGGCCAGGTCAAAGATCTGCAGGGTCACTCGATCGGTCAGGCGCGCGAGACCGTGAAGCTCTCCATCGACCAGGCCCAGCAGGTCCGCCAGAAAAACGTGCAGTACTCCACCGGATTCACTCTTCCCATTGGCAAGTTCCATCTCAAATTTGTCGTGCGCGAAAACGAAACCGGCCGCATGGGTTCCTTCGAGACCGACATCAATGTCCCCGACCAGCGCAAAATCCCTCTCAAGATGAGTTCCATCGTCCTCGCCAGCCAGCGCATCCCGGCTGCGAAGCATGCCGACAGCCCCCTCGTCCATGATGGTGAGCAGCTTGTTCCCAACCTGCCGCACGTCTTCCGCCAGGACCAGCACCTTTACTTCCTATACGAGGTTTACGCCCCCTCGCACGCCACGCCGGCTGCTGATCCCGCGGCCAAAGACCAGAAGCCCGCGGCAAAAGGCCCCAATGCACCCGTCCGCGTCCTCACCAGCATTGAATTCCTGAACGGAAGCACCAAAGCCTTCGAAACTCCGCTTGTCGAAGCCAAAGCCCTCAACGTGCCTGCGCGCGATGCCGTCGCCTTCCAGTTCGACGTGCCCCTCACCAGCCTCAAGCCGGGTCTATATACGTGCCAGGTGAACGTGATCGACGACGCCGGAGGCAGCTTCAGCTTCCCCCGCACCGCCGTGCTGATTCGCGAGGCCGCGCAGGCGACCACTCCGCCCTCGACCCCAACATCACCCAGTTCGCCTGCGCCCGCCGCAGGCAGCCCCGCTGCACCCGGGCGGTAGAAGTAGAGTTCCGGAGCAAATTCATTTAGTCCTTCGGTTTGCGGAGACATCGTTGCTGCTGCCACAGGATGAGGCGGCTGTTGCCCGATGGACGAACCCGCTGCAACTGGCAGAGATGCTGTTCATGCTGTGGCTTCTGATCAGAGGAGCCACCCCTCAAGACGCAACGAAGCAGGTTGGACAAGATACTGGCCCGGTCCCGCACTCAGCGCTCGTCGCTTGGCAGCAGACGCTTTCTTCTCGAAGGCCGCGGTCTCTGATCTGAAGTCATGAATCCCTTCGCTTCTCGGACGAATCTGTAACTTGGTAGCTGTCGAGGAGAAATAGAGATGGCTGTCATCCTGTCCTCAACGATTGCTGTTCTGCTATTGATCGGTTTCTGGGTCAAAAGCAGGAAAAACCGGCGTGAATTGGAAGAACACAGCATCACGCCAGAAGCCCTTTACGCACTGCTGGCCTCACATTCGGATGTGCTTGTCTTCGATGTCCGTCAACCGCTCGATTTGCTTGCCGACTCGGAGATTATTCCGGGCGCAACCAGGCTATCGCCAAAGGAAGTCATACAAAATCCGTCGCTGATCCCGAAAGAGAAGGACTCGGTCGTCTACTGTACGTGTCCAAGCGATGAGACAAGCCAGACTATCTTGCATCGAGCTCTCGCCTTGAAGTTTTTCCAAATCAAATTTCTCAAAGGCGGGCTGGAGGCATGGAAAGCAAAGGGTTATCCCGTGGAGCCATACAATAAGCCCTTCCGGCTCGACACTGGCACCTGAGCTCTGCCCTTCGCGGAATTTCGCCACCGACACGCGCTATCCACCGACCGCGCTATAAGGAGCAGTGATGCCACGCCCTCCAGAGCCGTCGCGCATAGACTCCAAGATTGAAGACGCACACTGTCACTCCAAAACCCGTGACCACCCACGCCGGAAGATCCGGATAGATCGTCGCCTCCAGATAGTGCACCAGAAACCCGCCCGTCCATGTATGCATTCCTGCTCTGGCTTCGAGCCACTGCTCGACCAACGTCAGTGGACACGGCCACGGACCAACCTCAACGATAATTCCCCAGATCAGCGACGCCACATGGAACGCCGTCCACCAGGGGCGCCCGCGCGTCCACAGCGCTCCCGCGATCGCCCAGAGAATCCAGGCCAGATGCAGAACAAGCACCGCTGCCGCGAGCGCGTCCATCGTGCGATCCCATTTGCGATCTTACTTCCGACTTCCTCCATCGTGTAAAGTACCTTCGAGGTACAGCAGTGATCGCAACAAAACCGATGGCCTCCCGCCGCTCCCACCTGTTCCTGCTGATCGGCGCGCTGGCTCTCGCCATCTCTGCCCATGCCGCGGCAAATGGCTTCGTCCACACCAACGGATCGCAGCTCGTCGATGGCCAAGGCCATGCGCTGAACCTGCGCGGCACCAGTCTCGGTAACTGGATGGTCCCCGAAGGCTATATGTTTCGTTTGGAGCAGGGCCCGCAATCAGGACGTGAGATTGAAGCCCTCGTCAATGAACTGTTAGGCCCGACGGCAGCCACGCAATTCTGGCATGATTACCGCGACCGCTACGTCACCCGCGCCGACATCCAGTTCCTCCATCACGCCGGATACAACTCCATCCGCATACCCATCGACTACAGGTTCTTCACTCCCGGCAACGAAGAAGGCTTCACCCTCCCCGAGGGCTTCACTCTTTTAGACCGCGTCATCGGATGGGCCCAAGAAGCCGGCCTCTACGTCGTGCTCGACATGCACGCCGCTCCGTGTGGCCAGACCGGCACGAATATTGACAACAGCTGGGGATATCCCTGGCTCTTCGAAAGCCCCGAGTGCCAGCAGCAGATCATCGATATCTGGAAGAGTATCGCCGCTCACTACCGCGACTCGAAAACCGTCCTCGGCTACGACCTGCTCAACGAACCGATCCCGCATTTTCCACAGCTTCAGATCTACAACGCGCGCCTTGAACCGCTCTACCGCCGCATCGTGGCAGGCGTCCGTGAGGTCGACACCCACCACGTAGTCATTCTCGGCGGAGCCCAGTGGGACACCAACTTCAGCGTCTTCGGGCCGCCTTTTGACTCCAACGTGATGTACACCTTCCACAAATACTGGACGCCGCCCGAACAGCCCGCCATCCAGCCCTATCTCGACTTCCGTGATCGCTATCACGTGCCCCTCTGGCTGGGAGAATCCGGAGAAAACACTGACGCCTGGGTCAGCCAGTTCCGGCAGCTGCTCGAAAAGAACCAGATAGGCTGGGCCTTCTGGCCATACAAGAAGATGGAAAGGACCTCGGCGCCGGTTTCTTTCAACCGCCCCCAGTACTGGGATGAGATTGTCGCCTTCGCCAAAACCCGCGGCAGCACGGGAGATGCTGAAAAGCAGATTGCACGCCGCCCTCCCATGGATCACATCCGCGCGGCCTTTGCCGACCTGCTCCAAAATATCGAGTTCCAGCATTGCACGCAGAACGCGGACTACCTCGCGGCGCTCGGGCTCTCCTCCGTAAACTAAGAGTCCTCTATTTATCCGTATCGTCGAACGCAAACCTTCCCAGCACGATTGGGCGCGATGTCGGCGGCTTGGTGCTTGCCACATCCACCGGATAGGGCTGCTGTCCATACGTCGGAAAGCCCCAGATCCTTCCTGTCCGCATGTCCACCGCCACCTTCCCGTAGATCTGGCTGGTGCCGTCTGGAGCACGCAGCATAAAGACGCCCGGCTCAAAATACAGCGGATAATCCGCCATGACCTGCGCCTGCGCGGGCCGCGGCGTAACAAATGGTTCGATGGCGATCGCCAGCAGCGCAATCGCAATCAGCAGCAACAGAACATTGGTTGTAGCGGCACTCTTCATTTCGCTCCTTCTTTGGGCGGCATTGCGACATTCAACCCCGCCACCAATCTAAACCCGGCAATGCTAGTCTTGGTTTTCAGTCAGGGAGAAGCCTATGGCCGACGAACCGCCCGAAAGGCCGCGTGTTCCACTGCCCGCCGGATATCGCCCGGGCATTATTACCGCCATTACCGTACTGCTGGGCTTCTCGCTCCTCTTCTTTCGCTACTTTGACTTCGAACTCCCTGGCGAATGGACCCCCGCCTCAACCGTCGCTGCCATCCTCATGGGTCTATCGATCCTCATGCAATTTGTCTCCCTTTGGAGATCACTCCAGGTCAAGGATGACGACGAGGCCGAGTACGCCATTACCCTCCGCTGGTTTCTTTCTTCCGCCATCGTTCTCCTCGCCAGCCTGGCGCTGGCCGGGCTCTCAATCTCTCATATCTTCAATTTCTGATCATCCATCGATCGCCCGGAAGTGACAGGCTCGCCACGCATCCTGCAAAATGTCTTTTGCTCTTTTCCAGCTATTCAAGGACCGAACCGTGAAACGTTTTCTCAGTAAGCTCTTCGTTGCATCCACCTCCTGCTCGCTCGCCTTTTGCGCAACGGCGCAAACCGCGCCCCCGCCGGTCACGCAGGCTCCGCACTTCTCCACCATCCTTTACGGAGCCGCCTACTACAGCGAATACAACCCCTACGAGCGCCTGGATAAAGACGTCGCCCTCATGCAGCAGGCCGGCCTCACCGTCGTGCGCATGGGCGAATCCACATGGAGTCTCTGGGAGCCCGAAGACGGCCACTTTGAATACGCCTGGATGGATCACGTCGTCGAGGCCATGGGCAAGGCCGGGATCAAGGTCATCATGGGCACCCCGACCTACTCCATTCCCACCTGGCTGTACCACGAGCATCCCGAAATCCTCGCCCGCCCTCTCGGCGGCGCTGAAACCTTCTACGGCATGCGCCAGAACATGGACATCGACAGCCCCGTCTATCGCTATTACGCCCAGCGCCTCATTCGTAATATGGTCGAGCACTACCGCAACAATCCCACTGTCATCGGATGGCAGATCGACAACGAAACCCACTCCTACGACGCCTCCAACAACGACGTCTTCGTTGGCTTCGTCAATCACTTGAAAAAGAAGTTCGGCACCACCGACGCCCTCAATAAAGCCTGGGGACTCAACTACTGGGGCCAGGACGTCAACGGCTGGGAGAACATGCCCACCCGCGACAGCACCATCAGCACCGGATACAAACTCGAGTGGTCGCGCTGGCAGCAGATGCGCGTCACCGACTTTCTCGCCTGGCAGGCCGCCCTCGTCCGCGAATACCGCCGCCCCGACCAGTTCGTGATGCAGGATTTCGCCGGAGCCATGCATACAGACGTCAACGAATTCGAGATCGCCAGATATCTCGACGTCTCCGGCACTAACCCCTATCACGGCACGCAGGACCACATGGATGGAGCGGCACAGGCGCTCGTCGGCGATTACATCCGCTCGCTCCGGCACCAGAACTATCTCGTCACCGAAACCAACGCCCAAACCATCGGCTGGGATTCCGGCTTCCAGTATCCGCCTTATGACGGCCAGATCCGCCTCGACGTTTACACTCACATCTCCAGCGGAGCCAACATGGTCGAGTACTGGCACTGGTCTTCGATCCCTTCAGGGCAGGAAGTCTACTGGAAGGGCGTTCTCGGCCACGATCTCGAGCCCAACCGCGTCTACGCCGAAGTCTCGCGCACGGCGCACGAGCTCCAGAAGATCGGCCCACAGCTCGCGAACATGAAGATCACCAACCAGGTCGCGATCCTCTACAGCATCGACTCCTGGAATGGCCTGAATGCCATGCCCTTCGCGCACCAGCCTCCGGTAGCCTGGCACTCTGACCTCGCCACGGCAGACTACGTCGGCCTCGTCCGCCAGTTCCACCACGTGCTCTACAACGCCAACATCGGCTGCGACTTCGTATTTCCCGAAGATCCCGACTTCTCGCGGTACAAGGTCCTCATCGTCCCCGCGCTCTACGTCGCCGACGACGCGCTGCTCCAGAAAATCTCCGACTACGTCAAGCAGGGCGGCCACGTCCTCATGACCTTCAAGAGCGGATTCACCAACGAGAACAACGCCATCCGCTGGGTGCGCGCTCCCGGACCGTTGCGCGAAGCCGCCGGCTTCAGCTACCAGGAATTCTCCAATCTCGAAAAGCCGCTCGCACTCAAGGGCGACCCCTACAAGGCCGGCGATGAAAACCAAGTCATGTACTGGGCCGAGTTCCTCATGCCCAACCATGCCAAGACCCTCGCGACCTATGACCATCCTTTCTATGGACAGTGGCCCGCAATAACACAGAACCAGTACGGTTCCGGCACCCTTACCTATGAGGGAACATTCCTCTCCAACACGCTGCAGAAGGCCGTCGTCCTTGACGTACTCCGTCAAGCCGGCCTCACCGGACCTGCCCAGCAGTTACCGCCGGCCGTACGCGAGAAAGATGGCGTGAGCGCCTCCGGAAAGAACATTCACTATTACCTGAACTACTCCGGCAATCCGCAGACGTTTGCGTACTCACACGGCTCCGGCTCCGATTTGCTCACTGGCAAGACGGTAGCTTCGTCCGACCAGCTCACGATCGGACCCTGGGACCTCGCCATCATCGAGGAGCCTTAGGACAGACCTGCAGAAAAATTCAGGATGAATACTGTAGTTCCCGGGGTGTGTGAGAGCCGGGCAGAAGCCTATGGTGTAACTAGCCGAAAGGAGACACCGTGACCATCCGCCCGCCCCTCCCTCCCTTCACCCGCGAGACCGCGATTCAGAAAGTACGCCTGGCAGAAGATGGCTGGAATTCTCGTGATCCGGAAAAAGTGGCCCTCGCGTATGCGCTCGATTCCCGCTGGCGAAACCGCGCCGAATTCGTGAACGGAAGGCAGGACATCATCGCTTTCCTTACGCGCAAGTGGGCAAAGGAGCTCGATTACCGTTTGATCAAGGAGCTTTGGGCCTTTGACGGAAATCGCATCGCAGTGCGCTTCGCGTATGAATGGCACGATGACTCAGGCAATTGGTATCGGTCGTACGGAAACGAAAACTGGGAATTCAACGATGACGGACTGATGCGAACGAGGCACGCATGCATCAACGACCTGCCGATCAAGGAATCTGACCGCAAATATCATTGGCCGCTTGGACGCCGCCCGGACGGCCATCCCGGATTAAGCGACCTCGGACTCTGAATTCTCACCACGCCTTTACGTCAACTTGACAGCAGTAAGGACAAATCTATGACACTCGGGAAAGACAACGGAATAGTTCAGATACACAGCAATCACTCGGTCGATCAGACAGTAGAGAAGCTCAAGGCGATTCTGCAAGCCAAGGGAGTCACTCTCTTCGCCCTTGTCGACCACAGCGGAGAAGCGGAAAAGGTGGGAATGACGATGCCTCCCACGAAGCTGCTGATCTTCGGGAGCCCTAAGGCCGGCACTCCATTGATGTTGGCTGCTCCCAGCATCGCGATCGATCTGCCGCTCAAGATCCTGGTCGCAGAAGATAGCCACGGAAAGGTCTGGATTTCCTACAACAGTCCGGAATATCTCCAGGAGCGGCATAACCTGCCGAAGGATCTGCTGCAAAACATCACAGTCGTGGGTACATTGGCAGCAAAAGCGGGCGAATAGCTCACGCAAATCAACGGTCGATGGTATCAACTCAAAACGGAGAATCATCTGTGAGAAAGGTTGCCGAGCACATCGACGGATACACCTATGGAGCGGCCGAAGTTGCTGTCTCGCCCGTCTCGACGCAAGAACTCGAAAACTTAAAAGTCAGCGTGGGATTTACCGACGAAGACCAGCGATATTTAAAACTTGCCGGCGAGGTACTCGCGCACCAGACTCAGCAGATCGTTCACCATTGGCGCAGTGACATCATTGCCGGCATTCCGAACCTCGCCCGGCACTCCCGCACGCCCGAAGGAGACGCAATCCCCGACTACCTAGCAAAGAGCAATCTCCGCTTTGAGCAATGGATTCTGGATACATGCCTGCGATCGTACGATCAGGACTGGATCAACTATCAACAGGAAATTGCGTTGCGGCACACGAGCCTCAAAAAAAATAAGGTCGACGGCGTTCGGTCGACACCGTATGTTCCGCTGCGGGACATCATCGCCTTTACTGCAGTGATGAACGAGACCATCAAGCCCTATCTCGCGGCCAAAGGACATTCGGTCGAAGAGGTGGACAAGATGCATCGAGCCTGGTGTAAGTCCTTGCAATTGCAGGTAGCACTCTGGACCCGGCCGTATACCAACTCCGGGCTAGAGGAGTGGTAATGCGCCCGGACGCCAAGCTTCGCGTAGCTAAAGCTGGGTGAGGCCTGATCCCTGTTTCCTGCTCCCTGACCCCTCTTCCGTGTTCCGCCATGGACAATGCCGGCAACCCGACCCGCAGCAGTATCCTCGCTTTCGGTGATAGGCCTCGGTAAAAACCAGGTAGGGACCATCCATGTAATAGTCTTCGCCTTCCACCAGCGGCTGAGCGTTTTCAGGCAAGCGCGCCACCCTCAATCGTCGGCGGCAACGCAAACAGGCGGCTTGCAATCGGAGTCTCGTCAGGCACGGCAGTACTCGCCGGTGCAGCAGGCAATGGATATGTCACCGTCTTGCCCGGAATGCATGCAACGCGCTCACCCGGAATCACCACCGCAACCAGGTTCATCGGATCGGCAGCGGCAAACGTAATCGGCGCTCGCTGCCCCGCGTCTTTCAGACGCAGTTCACGCAACGACTCCAGCGCCTCCGGCAGCGCGAACTGCTCGCCGCCAAACCCCGACACAAACCGTCCGCCGCGCACTACGCCCCGCGCTTCCAGTCGCCGATACATCCAGAGCAGGTCCCTCCAGCGCGGCATCGCGGTCTCGCGCTCCATCAAATCGCGAAAGACTACGCCGTAGCGCCGCAGCAGCGCCATGCACGCCGACTCCACCTGCGCCTCGCGCCGCACCGCGGCCTCGCCCACCGTCTCCTGCACAGGATTCGACATACACAACATGCTCCAGCGCCCCGCCGCGTTGCGGGAATGTGCCGCGGGCTTCACCCGGGCCGGGCTTGCGAACATTTGCTTCCTGCGCGGATCGACCAGCATACGCAGGCAGTCGAATCCATCCGCCGTCACCAGGCCCGCTGCGACCAGTTCCCAAAGCGCATGGCTGACGTCATCTGCTGGCGCGCCCAGCACCCGGGCAATATCGCCCGGAAACATCGCGCCGCGCTCTCCCAGATGTGATCGCAGCTTGTTGGCAAGCTCGCTGAGCGAGACTGTGAGATTCGCCTCCGGAATTTGTCTCTGTGACAGGCACAAATCCATCCACAGTGCCTCCTCCCTCAGGAAAAACGTAATCGGAGCCATGCCCGTGGGGATAATCCTCTTCGGCCCCCCGCTCTCAACCGAGGCAAATGCGGGATGCGGCGAAATGCGTCCCCAGCCGACCACGCCCGTCAGCGTGAGGGTATCCAGCCAGCGCGGATCGTAATTTGCCACTCTCTGCGGAAAAATCGACCGCTCCCACTCAACCGCCGGAGCCTCAAAGCCCTCCAACCCGCGAATCGTTTCGAGCAATCCCGGCTCGCCCGTGAGCTGCCTCTGTGCGCCGAGATGCTGCCAATCGAGCACCCACCGCATGTAGTCTGCCGGACTTACGGGAGCCACCTGCTTGCGCAGCGAGTGCAGCGTGCGTTTGTGGATGCGTTGCAGCAATCGCCGCTCGCACCACTCCACATCTTCCTCCGCAATCGCACCCGCCGTCGGCGAAGTCTCGAAGCAACCCCGCAGAATCGTTCCCGACATCTCCAGACGCAGCATCTGCTTCCATATATCGCCAGCACGCACGCCCAGCCGGTCGCCGAGACAACGCGAAGTCACCGGCCCGAGCAGCGCCATCCATCCCCGAACGGCTGTGCGCAGAACATCTTCAGCAGTGGTGTGAACAGCGGCAATCGCCGCTACCTCGTGAGCGAAGCCAGCCTCCGGCCACAGCATGCGAAGATCTTCTACCCGTTCCACCGCGACGAAATAATTCCGATTACCCGCCCAGGCAAGCGTCCCACGCCCCTGGCGCTCCAGCCGCGCGTACCACTCTCCCCACTCAGCCGTGCGCGCATCGGCCGCAATCTCGTCCGGAACAATAATCAACGAACACAGCAGATCGTGAAACTCGTGCTCGTCCCGCGAATCCGGCCACACCTGCTCGCGAACCTCCGCAATCGCGTCGGGAGAGAGCCGTCCCGCCTCGCCCAGTTCCTTATCCGGAAGCTGACCGCGCATCGCCACCGCCCGCGCACGTCGCTCCTCCAGCGGCGCATCGTCAAGATAGGCATACGGATTCGCGTTCAGCAGCTCATGTGAAAACACCGACGGCGTGGTCGTATCCACCGCCAGGCAGCGGATGCGTCCATCGTGCATCGCCTCGAGAACTGCCTTCAATCCTTCGAGGTCCATTGCCTCGCCGAGCACATCTCGCATTACTTCGCGCACCAGAAGATGGTCCGGGATTTGAATATCGCCCTCAATGTTCTCTTGGCACGCCGCAACCTGTGGAAAAACGCTGGCCAGCAGATCGTCCGAGCGCATTCTCTGGATTTGCGGAGCCACCTTCTTGCCCTTTTGAAACCGTAACAGTTGCAAACTGCGGCTGGCATCCCAGCGCCATCGCGCCTTGAAGATCGGCGAGGCCAGCGAAGCCTGCTCCAGCAGTTCCGTCACTGTATGCGTGGTCAGGAAGTGAAATACATCACTGAGCGGAAAGCTGTGCTGCTCGGCCAGCGAGATATTTAGCCCGTTATCCGTGGCCGCCGCCTGCAATTCAAAATTGAATCCCCGGCAGAAGCGTTTGCGCAGCGCGAGACCCCAGGCCTTGTTGATCCGCCCGCCAAATGGCGCATGCAGAATCAACTGCATGCCGCCGCCCTCGTCAAAAAATCGTTCTGCAACAATGGTAGTTACAGATGGAACCGTCCCCAGCACAGCCCGCCCCGCAGCGACGTACCCAATCATCTGCTCCGCGGCGCAATCGTCGACCGCGCATGCCTCTTTCAACCAGGCCACCGTCTCCGCAACTTCCGGATCCGATTGACTGATATATCCCGGCGCAACTTCTTTCGTTCTGTGGTCAATCTCCTCACGCAGCTCCGACACGAACTCCGACAGCTCCATCGTCCGCTGCGGAGCCTCGCCCGTCCAGAACGGTACCGACGGCGGCTGCCCATGCGCATCTTCAACCAGCACTCGCCCGCTGTTGGACTCGACCCGCTGAATGCGCCAGCTAGTATTGCCCAGCAGAATGATGTCGCCCGGCGATGACTCGACGGCGAAATCCTCGTCGAGCGTCGCAATCTGAACCCCCTCCGGCTGCATGATCACCTGAAACAGCGGTGTATCCGGAATCGTTCCCCCATTTGTCACCGCCGCCAGCCTCGCTCCGCGTCTCGCCTGGATGCGCCCATGCACCCGGTCGCGCAGCAGATACGCGCCATGCCGTCCCCGGCTCGACTCGATACCCTCCGTCAGCAGGAACAGCGCCTCTTCAAACTCCTCCCAGCACAAGTCGCGATAGGGCTGCGCGCGCCGGAAAAGCTCGAACAGCCGCCGCTCCTCCCACGGCTCCGCCGCGCACGCCGCAACGATCTGCTGCATCAGCACATCCGCAGACTTTTTAGGAATCTCCAACCGGTCGAGCACCCCGCTCCGCATCGCTCGCACTAGCGCCGCCTGCTCCATCAGGTCGTCGCGTGTCGTCGCAAATAATCGTCCCTTTGGAATCGCCCCGCGCCAGTGTCCCGCACGCCCCACCCGCTGCATGGCCGTGGCAATGGCTCGCGGTGTATTGATCTGGCACACCAGGTCCACCGTCCCGATATCAATACCCAGCTCCAGCGACGCAGTCGCCACCAGGATGCGAATCTCGCCCGCTTTCAGCTTCCGCTCGGCCTCGTGCCGCAGCTTGCGCGAGAGACTCCCATGATGCGCCGAGACATTCTCCTCACCCAGCCGCTCAGCCAGCGCAAACGCCAGCCGCTCCACCATCTTTCGCGTGTTCACAAACACCAGCGTGGAGCGATGCTCCAGCGCTAGCTCCGCCAGCCGCGTATGGACACTCTCCCAAATTGATTGCGTGGCCACTGCGCCAAGTTCATCTGACGGCACCTCTACGCGTAAATCCATCGCACGCCGCTGGCCCGCCTGCACAATCTCTACCTCGCCTGCGCGCTCCCCGGCCAGAAACTCTGCGACTAATTCAATGGGATTTTGCGTCGCCGACAGACCAATCCTCTGCGGCGCATCATGCCCGCCTACAAAATCCGCCGCGTTCAGAGGATTCTCCCCGCACACCAGCGCGTCGAATCTCTCTAGCGTCAGCGCCAGATGCGAACCCCGCTTGTCATCGGCCACCGCGTGGATCTCATCCACGATCACCGTGCGCACCCGCCGCAGATTCTGCCGGCTCTTCTCTGACGTCAGCAGAATGTACAGCGACTCGGGAGTCGTCACTAGGATGTGCGGAGGCTGCTTCAGCATTGCCCTTCGCTCAGCGGGCAGCGTATCGCCAGTGCGAACCGCCGTCCTTATCGGCGCGCATAGATATCCCCGCTCCAGTGCGAGTTGCTGAATCTCGCGCAGCGGCGTCTCCAGATTCTTCTGCACGTCGTTTGAAAGCGCCTTCAGCGGCGAGACATACACGACCTCTGTCGCGCATTCCAGTCTGCCGTCAATTGCCTTTCTCAGCAGCCCATCGATCGCAATCAGAAACGCCGCGAGCGTCTTGCCCGAACCCGTAGGCGCGGAGATCAGCGTCGGCTTGCCCGCCAGAATATGCGGCCAACCCTGCTCCTGCGGCTCCGTTGGAGTTTGGAAGCGCCGCACAAACCACTCCCGCACCACCGGGTGCGCCCATTTGAGGCTCTCGGCAACAGCGTCGCGGAGAGGCAGCACAGGAGAAAGCATGCCTCATTCTAGTCCGATTTTCGTTTCCTCTTCGCCTGAACCTGTCCGCATTCTTAACAAAACCCTTACAACCCGCTTCCCCCATCTTTATGTCCGCCGCGCTCGAATAAGAGATGCCGGTTTCAAAGGCCGGCGGAGGAATCATGGGTTCATTTCGTACATGCCGGCCGCTGCTCGTCGACGCCACGCAGTGCAAGGAAGATCAAACCATCACCACCGATCTCGGCTTCCGCCACGTTAAGCCTGGTGACTGGGTCGTTCGCGGAGAAGACGGCGAGTGCTACATCGTCGACGACGCCTTTTTTCAGCGCACATTCACCCCGCTCCAAACCTGGCCCTGGGAAAACAACCAGGAGGCCCGCAACTACGGCTGCTGAAGCCATCCGCTATCCCCGCGCCGGAACGTAAGATGTGGAGATATGCCCACACCCGGCGCGCGACAATCTACACTATCCGCCTTCCGCGCCCCACTCACCATATTCTGGACCGGCCTCCTTATCCGCGTCCTCTACATCACCATCGCGCACACCTACCGCTTCAGCCCTTTTGAAGACCACTTCACCTTCGGCTACGAGATGGCTCGCGTCGCACGCGCCCTGGTCACCGGCTATGGCTATGCCGACCCCTTCAGCGGACACACCGGCCCCACCTCCTGGGTGCCCCCACTCTATCCGCTGCTCATCGCCGCCGTCTTCAAGCTCACCGGCGTCTACGCGCCGCTCTCCGCCTGGATTCTCCTCACCCTCAACAGCGTCTTCTCCGCAGCCACCGCGCTCGCCGTCTATGAAATCGCAGCGCGCTGTTACAACCGTAAAGTCGCCCTCTGGTCCGCGTGGATCTGGGCGCTCTATCCCGCGGCCATGCAATACGCCACACGCTGGGTGTGGGAAACATCGCTCACCACCTTCCTCTTCACCGCCGTGCTCGTCCTGGCCCTGCGCATGCGCGCTGTCGGCGAAGCCGCTCCCGAACCCAAACGGCAAACCACCAGCCAATGGCTGCTCTTCGCGCTGCTCTGGGCGCTCATCGCGCTCTCCAACTCCACGCTGCTCCTCTTTCTCCCTGTCTGCGGCATCTGGCTCATCGACTCGAACAAACTGGGTGCCCCACCTTCGCGGGGCAAAGCGGAGCTAAAGTGGGTTCCTAGATCCGTGTACCTCGTCCGCGCTATCCTCGCCGCCATCCTCTTCCTCGCCTGCATCGCACCCTGGATCTACCGTAACTGGATCGCCCTGCACGCCTTCATCCCCATGCGCTCGAACCTCGGCGCAGAGCTCTATGCCGGAAACGGCCCCGGCTCCTATGGATTTCGCTATGGAGCGCTCATCGGCCTGCCCGAGCAGGACGCGCAGCATCGCCTCTACGTCCGGCTCGGCGAGATCGCCTACGTCAAACAGCGCGGCGAGTTGGCCAAGGCCTGGATTCGCGCCCATCCCGAACGCTTCATCACCCTCTCGCTCAAACGCTTCTATTTCTTCTGGGCCAGCGTCCCGCATCCCTCGGACAAGCACTGGCTCCTCGACTTCGTGCGGCAGGTGAACTACTGTCTGCCCTCAATCACCGGCATCCTTGGCCTTGTTCTCTCGCTTAGACAACGAATCCCAGCCTCAGGCCTCTTCACCTGGGCATTTGTGCTTCTCCCGGTTACGTATTACTTCGTCACCGTGGAAGCCCGCTTCCGCCATCCACTCGAACCGCTGATCGTCATCTTCTCTGTATATCTCTTCCAATCGGCAACGTCACACCCTCGCGCAAAAACATTGTTGTCATCCTGAGTGGAGTTTGACGCGCTTCTTGCGTCAAACGCAGTCGAAGGACATGCTTTTTTCCAGCCTCGCCCGGCCTCGACTCCACCTCAGCTAAACTGACCTTTGCCTGCTTCTAAAACCATTCCGCCCGATCCCGCCTCGAAACATTTTCGCGCCCCCTGGCTCATTTTCTGGACGGCCTTCATCCTCCGCGTCCTCACCATCACCCTCGCCCACACCTACCGCATCCGCCCCTTTCAAGATCACTTCCAGTTCGGCTGGGAGATGGGCCGCATCGCGCGTTCTCTCATCGGCGGCTACGGCTACGCCGACCCCTTCGTTGGCCACACTGGACCCACCGCCTGGGTCCCGCCGCTTTACCCCCTGCTCATGGCCGCGGTCTTCAAGCTCTTCGGCGTCTATACGGCAATGTCCGCGTGGGTCCTGCTGACCATCAACAGCGTCTTCTCCGCCGCCATCGCCCCGGCCGTCTATGAAATCGCCGCCCGCTGCTACAACCGCACGGTGGCGATATGGTCGGCGTGGCTCTGGGCGCTGTATCCGGCTGCGATGCAGTACGCCGTGCACTGGGTGTGGGAGATGTCTCTCACCACTCTGCTCTTCACCTGGACACTCATGCTGGCGCTGCGCATGCGCGGCATCGGCGAACCCGCCCCCGAGCAAAATCCGGCCAACACTCGGCGGTGGCTGGGGTTCGGAGTTTTGTGGGGTCTCATCTCCCTTTCAAATGCGACCCTGCTCCTCTTTCTCCCCATTTGCGGTATCTGGATCTTCATCGCGCCCCCGAGCGAGCCGGGTGCCCCACCTTCGCGGAGCGAAGCGAAGCTAAGGTGGGTTTCCAGATCCTTGCATCTCGCCCGTGCCGCTGTCACCGGTCTTCTCTTCTTCGCGTTTCTCTTTCCCTGGATCTGGCGGAACTGGACCGTCTTCCACGCCTTCATCCCGATTCGCTCCAACCTGGGAGCGGAGATGTACGCGGGCAGCGGGCCCGGATCAAACGGCTTCGCCTTCATCGCGACCCTTCCTCTGGTCGAGCGCGATCCCGAGACCCTGGCCTATAAGTCTCTGGGCGAGATCGCCTATGTGAAGCAGCAGGGTGAGAAAGCGAAGGCCTACGTCGCCGCGCACCGGTGGCACTACGCCCGCATCTCTCTCAAGCGTTTTTACTTTTTCTGGGTCGGCGTACCGCACCCGGCCGAGAGCTCTCCGTGGGGCGAGTACTTCCGCGAGCTGAACTATTGTTTTCTGAGTATCACCGGCTGCCTCGGCCTCGCCTTGTCTCTAAAAAACCGCGTGCCCGCCGCGGGACTATTTGCCTGGGCCTTCCTGCTCTTGCCACTCACCTACTACTTCATCACCGTCCAGGCCCGCTTTCGACACCCGCTCGAACCACTCATCGCTATCCTTACGGTCTATCTCTTCCAATCGGCCCGCCCCAGCCGCCCTTCATCCGCTTCTGCGCGTCCCACGCCTTGACATATTTCCAGTGGATATACACCGAGTGATTCAGGTGGTACACCAGCCCTTCCAGTCCATCGAGAAATCCCAGCCGAAAGAAGTAATTCTTAACAAACGTCGCGACAGGATTCACCACCGCCAGCCACAGCATCGCCGCCGGCGACCTGGCCTTCCGCTTGTTCACCAGCGCATAAACATTCTCTGAGCTGTAGTCGTTCATGTGGCTCAGGTAAAGCTCAAAGCTGGGATAAGCGTAGTGAATCAGGTCGCGCCTCAGCTTCCCCTTCGGCCCGTCGAACTGCGGAGTCCCGTGCGGGCCCACGTTCGTCTCCATCTGCGCGCTGCCCCGGCGCCACAGCCGCAGTTTGTGGTCGGGATAGAACCCTCCATGCCGGATCCATCGCGTCATGAAAAGGTTTAGCCGCGGAACCCAGTAGGCTTCGTATTCCGGATTCTCGATCGTTTGCCGAATTTCCTCCGCCAGCTCCGGACTCACCAGCTCATCCGCGTCCAGCAGCAGAATCCAGTCGCTCGTACACTTGCCGATGGCAATCGCCTTCTGCTCGGGATGCCCACGAAAATCTCGATTGAACGAATGCTTCGCCCCGAACGACTTCGCGATCTCCGGCGTCCGGTCCACCGACCCCGAGTCGACGATGACGATCTCATCTGCCCACTTTACCGCTTCCAGCGTCCTGGGCAGATTCTTCTCCTCGTTCGTAGCGATCATCGCCACCGAGAGCGTTACTGGCATGCTTACTGTAGACCTCACTTCCTAACATCTACTTTGCCATGCCTCAAACGCAACCTGCCGAAACCTCAGTCCACTTCGACGAATGAAAGATCTGATGGGGGAGGGGTACCTCACCCGCGCGCAAACACTACTACTCCGTTGGCCGGAATCACCACGTTCGCCGATGTCCCGAAGCCATGCATGGGAGGTCCTGACGCCCACACGCCTCCTCCATTGCCCGCCACCTGGGGATTTACCCAGTTGTCGTAGACATCGCTGTTGAAGACTTCCGTCCAGAATCCGCCTGAAGGAAAGCCGATCTGGTAGCCCCACCAGGTTGAGTCCGAAAGCGTCCCCACGACGATCACGTCATACCCCGAGTCCAGCCAGCGATGGTAGGCGATCACCCGGTTCTGGTCGTGGACATGAAATGGATTCACGTTGTCGCCGCGGATCGCGGGCTGGTTCCACCGCAACCGGATCAGGTCCTGAGTGAAGCGCAGATGGTTGACCATGGCTTGGTCAGCCCCATCCACGCCGGCCCACCAGATCAGGTTGGGAGATGTGGGGTCCCAGTTCCACTGCTTGTCTTCAAGAAACTCCTGCCCCATGAAGATGTGAGGTATCCCCGGAGCAGTCATCAGCAGCCCCGTCGCAAACCGCGAACGGCTCCGCGCATACCAGGAGCGCGAGTTCGAACCGTCGGACAGAGCGGGAATACGGGGCTCTCGCCCGATTGCCACCAGGTCGTGGTTCTCCACGCAGGGAACCGCCATCCAGCCGTGGCCGAGACCCTGCGGATAGAGATTGCCGGCGATCGAATCGAAGTCGACGTTAGCCCACCCACCCTGCGAGGCCTGTGCGATCGCGTTGCGGACGGCGGTTCGCAGCCCGTCAGCTTGCGCCACATCAAAGCCAGTCCCGCCCCAGCTCGTCGGCGTCAGGATCTGTGATGTCGTCCGAAAATAATCGGGATTATCGCCCTCCCAGTATTCGGCGTTCAAGATCAGCCGAGGCTTGAGATAGTGAACCGTGTTCGTGAAATTGCAGCAAAAGCTCCAACCCGAATCCTGGTTCATCGCCAGAAGATCGCTGATCTCGTCGCAGCGAAATCCGTCGGCGTGGAACTCCTGAATGTAGTGGCTGGCGTTATTGATGAGGAACTGGCTCACCGCCTCATTCCACAGGGCAAACGACAGCCCTCCAGCGGTCGATTGATCGGTAAAGTACAAGCTCTGATTCGGATTGTAGGGATCGTCGGCGCGATCGGCGAAGTAGATACTGTCGTCGTCGCCTTCAAACCCGCCCGCGTGGTTGTACACCAGGTCGAAGGTCACGGCGATGCCGTAGAGGTGGCACAGATCCACCATCGCTTTCAGCTGCGCCGGTCCCGTGCTGATGTCGTTGAACGATAAGGGTGAACATCCTTTGTTCCCCAGCATCCGATTGATATTCCCGAGGTATCCATTGAGAGCGTTCGGATCAGTCACAACGAAGGGAAAATCCGGCGAGAAGAGGTCGGCGCCCTTATAGCCCATCGAGACATCGGACTCCATTTCGTCCACGGGTAGGGGTTGCAGCACGTTGATGCCGAGCGCCTGCAGATACTCGATCTTCCCGATGACATCAAGGAAGGTGGAGGCTTTCCCCGGCGCACTCGGTGCATATGTCCCGATATGCAGCTGGTAGATGATCATGTCCGAGAAGTTGGGTGTGACGAACTGTGCGTCGTGCCACGGATAGGCGTCACTGGAACGGATCAGGCAGCAGCAGATCGGGAACGGCTGGTCGGTCGCCATCTCTCGCGCATAGGGATCGCGCTTGTAGCCGCTTGAGCCACTGCCTACAACCCAGTAATGATAGGGGTCGCTATCCTTCGCGTCAGCAATGAATCCCGTCCAGTACCCGTTGCCATCCTTGGCCATGAGCAAATCGTCGGTCTGGCCGGATTGCCACGTTCCTCCGAAGGAACCGTTGACATAGACGGCACTCGCTCGCGGCGCCCACAAGCGGAAGGTGGCGCCGCCGCCGTCCACGAGATTTGCTCCCATCGGAGTCGTAGGAAGGATATTCGCCTGAGAAAGCATTATGACCTCCTGAATAACTGATATCTGAATCTGAATTGGGATGAAATCGAAAGCTGGAACAGCGACGCAGTGGGTTGAGAGTAGCCTACCTCAGATTTGCGCACTGTCTGATGAAATGTCGAAATTCTCAACCGAGTCCTCAGGCCGGTTGGCGTGAAATCATGGCAGAATAGCGCGATGGCAAGCATCCAGCCCCCACCCATCCCGGACTTTCTGTACGGTACCGCATGGAAGGAAGAACGCACCGCAACTCTGACCGAGCTTGCCATTGGCATGGGATTTCGGGGCATCGACACAGCCAATCAGCGACGGCATTACTTCGAGGCCGGAGTTGGCCAGGGGCTTGCCACTGCCTATCGCACAGGAGTGGCACGCCGCGGGGATCTCTTTCTGCAGACGAAATTCACGTATCAACGCGGTCAGGACCAACGGTTGCCTTACGATCCTGCGGCCCGCGTCTCCCTTCAGGTTGCTCAGTCGATGACCAGTTCGCTCGAACATCTGGGGACAGACTACGTCGACAGCTACATATTGCATGGACCCTCCTCCAGCTTCGAGTGGACAAATGCGGACGCGGAGGTCTGGGAGGCGATAAGAGACGAGCGCGATGCCGGCCGTACCCGTCTCATCGGCGTAAGTAATGTTTCACTCCGACATCTTGAACAGATGGCGCGCATCCACAACGAAGCTCCTGCATTCGTGCAAAACCGCTGCTTCGCCCGCCTTGGCTGGGATCGCGACGTGCGCATCTTCTGCCAAAAGCGAAAGATCGTCTATCAGGGATTCTCATTGCTGACTGCGAACCTGGAGGTGCTGCACCATCCAGTGATCGCCGGCATCGCCTCGCACTCTGACGTTACTCCGGCGCAGGTGGTATTCGCTTTCGCTCGCGCGGTCGGGATGTTGCCAATGACCGGGACCTCCAATGCCGATCACATGACCCAGGACCTGGCCAGTCGCGACTTGGTCCTCTCGCCGGACACGGTGAGGAAGATTGAGTTCCTGAGTGCCAACGGGCAAGACGCATGACTGGCGATTTGACGGTGATTGCTAGAATAATCCGACTCTCGATTTGTAACCTGGATGATTAACCGGGTGATTCGGCGATCCTCATCTTCCGCATCGGAGAACTGCATGCACCCTTTTCGCGTAGCAGCGTTTTCTATGGCCTTCGTTTTTTTTCAGTTCGCCCAGGCGCAGGCACCTCAACAAATCGTTCCGTCTTCTCCGACTGCGCCGGCTCAGTCGATGGATGACAAGACGCCTCAGGCGATTCCGTCGTCTAGGCATGCGCTCGAATCCCTCGATCTGGAAGCCTTCTTTGACGGAATCGTTCCTCTGCAGATGGAGCGCTCCGACATCGCGGGCGCGTCCGTGCTGGTTATGAAAGATGGACAGCTCCTGCTGCAGAAAGGTTACGGATACTCCGATGAAAAGAAAAAGACTGCAGTGGATCCGGTAACCACGATCTTTCGCCTGGCATCGATCTCTAAGCTCTTCACATGGGTCTCCGTGATGCAGCTTCAGGAACAGGGTAAGCTCGACCTCGATACCGATGTGAATCGCTATCTGGACTTCCAGATACGGCCCGCATTTGGCAAGCCGATTACCCTGCGCAACCTGATGACGCACACGGGCGGCTTCGAAGAGGAGAGCCGGGACATCATAATTACGAATCCGAAGCAGGTCGTTTCGCTGCGCGATTTTCTGATTGCCAATCAGCCCATGCGCTTGTTTCCTCCCGGTAAGATACCGGGATATTCGAACTATGGGGTGGGCCTCGCGAGCTATATCGTTCAGAGGGTAAGTCAGGAACCGTTTGAGCAATATGTAGAAGAGCATATCTTCGCGCCACTGGGCATGACACACTCGACGTTTTATCAGCCGCCACCGAAGGCGCTGGCGAGCTTGCCGTCGGAAGGGTACCGCGGCGATACGGAGAAACCGCCGGTGGGATTCGAGATTTTCAACCCTGTGGGCGCGGGTGGACTGTCGTCGACCGCTACCGACATGGGACGGTTTGGGCTCGCGCTGCTCAACGGCGGCGAGTTGGATGGAAGCCGCATCTTGAAGCCGGAGACATTGGCGGCGATGTGGACTCCGCAGTTTCGCGCCAGCGATCAGATGCCGGCGCAGTGCATGGGCTTTTACCAGACCTGGCGCAACAATCTGCGCTGGATCGGCCACGAAGGCGACCTAATTGCGTTTCACAGCCTCTTCTTCGTTGAGCCGAAAGAGAAGCTTGTGCTCTTCGTCTCCTACAACTCCGCCGGCGGTGGTAACAAGCCGCGACCCGAGATCATCGATATGTTTTCGGATCGCTACTATCCGAGCGACAGGAAGCAGGCCTTTATCAGCCTGCCTCGCAAGGAGGTCGCCGCCATCGAAGGAACCTATCAGTCAACACGACGTTCGGAGAGCACCCGACTGGCTTCCGGCAATCTCTTCGAACAGCGCAGTGCGACGGTCGATAAAGATGGCATCCTTCACATTGAGGACGTCAAGGATCTGCGCGGGCATCCGATCAAGTGGAAGCCGATCGGCAAGGACCTCTGGCAGGAGGTCGATGGGCAGCAGCGGCTGTTCGCTATCCGCGATGACCAGGGAAAAGTCGTCCGGCTCGCTATTGATTTCCCGGGAATACAGGCGGAGCGCGTGCCATGGTACGAGAATGGCAGACTGCTGCTGAGTGCCGTCGGAGGCAGTCTGGCTATACTGGCGGCGGTCGTACTGGCCTCTTTGGCGCGTACCGGTATGAGGATGTTTCTACGCAAACGCCCACGTCCCGCGCCACAACCCGGGACCCGCTGGCTGCCCTTCATATCCAAGCTGGCCGCGTGGATCTGGGTATCGCTTCTCTCGACGATCTTTATCTTCTTCGCAATGGCCGGCGACGACCTGAACCCGCCGACGCCAGCGTGGGATAAATATTCTTACCTCATCAACGGAGTCACGGCGCTGGCGCTGTTCATAAGCCTGTTTGCGATTGTTTCAGGAATTCGCATATGGCGCCGGACTGAACTAAGAAAGATCACGAAGGTAAAGTTCTCGCTCGTGGCCCTGGCATGCCTGATCCTGAGCTGGTTTGCAATCCAATGGCATGTGATTGGACCGGTGACGCGGCTCTGAGCTGGCAGTTAAAGAAACACGAAGACACAGATGGACTTTTTCAATCGGTCGGGTAGCCCGACGGGAGCGAGCATGACGGTTCAACGCAGAGAGTTGTTGAAGTTGGCGGGAAGCGGCCTGGGCCTGGCAGCGGTGCCGCTGGCGGCGGTGGCGGCGAACCATCCAGGGACGGGTGCGGATAGCCAGGGAAGCCTTGCGGGTTGGCTCAACGTTCGCAGCTTTGGAGCGGTGGGCGATGGCCAGACTCCGGATACAGCGGCCATCAACAAGGCCATTGACGCAGCAGCGGTGGCCGGCGGAGGAACAGTCTTTTTCCCGGCAGGCGTCTACGCGAGTTACTCGATCCACCTCAAGAGCAATGTCTGCCTCTACCTCGATCAGGGCGCAGCCATTCTGGCGGCCTCTACGCCGTTCGAAGGCATGACAACCGGCGGGTACGACGCCGCCGAGCCACAGGGGGCGTGGGAGCCGTATCAGGACTATGGGCACAACCACTGGCACAACAGCCTGATCTGGGGCGAATCGATCCATGATGTGTCGATCCTCGGGCCAGGGCTGATCTGGGGCAAAGGGTTGAGCCGCGGCCATGATGAGAAGGCGTTGCCCGACACCACCAAACCGGGGGTGGGCAACAAGGCTATCGCACTCAAGAATTGCTACAACGTGATCCTCCGCGATTTTTCGATTCTGCAGGGCGGGTGGTTCGGCATTCTGGCTACGGGCGTGGATAACCTGACCATCGACAACCTGAAGATCGATACGAACCGCGATGGTATGGACATTGACTGCTGCCGGAATGTCCGCGTGTCGAACTGCACGGTGAATTCGCCGTGGGACGACGCCATCTGCCCGAAGAGCTCGTTTGCCCTGGGCTATGCGCGGCCGACGGAAAATGTGACGATCACCAATTGCTACGTGACCGGCGACTACGAGCTTGGCTCGCTGCTGGATGGCACCTGGAAGCGCAGGCCGCCAGGCCCTAAGAATTGGGCGACTGGACGCATCAAGCTGGGAACCGAATCGAACGGCGGCTTCCGCAACATCACCATTTCAAACTGCGTCTTTGAGAACTGCCGCGGTTTCGCGCTCGAGACCGTGGATGGCGCATTGTGCGAAGACATCACGTTTACCGGCATCGCCATGCGCGGGGTCGGGTATGCGCCACTCTTCCTGCGCCTGGGAACACGGATGCGCGGGCCGCAGGGCACGCCGGTCGGCATACTGAAGCGCGTGATCCTGAGCAACATCGTTAGCTCGGGTGCCGGCATCATTCCATCGATTTTGAGCGGAGTGCCGGGACGCAATATCGAAGACATCAAGATCAGCGATGTGTATTTCGAGCAGGTCGGAGGTGGTTCGGCGGCGCTGGCCGCGATTGAGCCGCCTCTGAAGGAAAATGCCTATCCCGAGCCGAATATGTTCGGCGATCTGCCTGCAAGCGGAATCTTTATTCGCCATGTGCGCAACCTCGAGGTGAGTAACGTGGAGATTGCGACGGCGCAGGCCGATGCGCGACCGGCCTTCTGGCTGGCCGATGTAGATGGAGCGGACTTCTTCCGTGTGCGCGTACCGGGCGGGGCACCGGCCTTCGATCTGCGGCGGGTGAAAAACTTCCACAGCTTCGGCAGTCGCTCGATTGCGGACGTGTCGCTGGACAACGTGGAGACGAAAAAGATATAGCTGGACGAGACTCCCCGAACTACTTATCCCTTGCGACGACGAAGTCTGGAACCCACAGCAGGGCCCGCTTGAAATCGGAGTCGGGGAGATCGGCGAGGGCTGCGCGTGCGGCTTCGGCGTACTGGAAGGCCGTGTTCATCGCGTAGTCGACCGATCCGTGGCGAGTGAGGATGGCGAGAATCTCGGCGTGCGTAACGACCTCGAAATTCTGGTCGATGAGGACGGTTTGAATCGCGGCGCGCTCGGCATCGCTGCCGTTTTCAAGGGCGTGGATGACCGCGAGCGTCGCCTTGCCTTCGCGCAGATCGCTGGCTACAGGTTTGCCCAGCACTTCTTCCGTCGCAGTGAGGTCGAGCACGTCGTCGACGATCTGAAACGCCATTCCCAAAGAACGGCCATAGTCGCCCATCCGCTCCTCTGTGACGTCGGTGGCCAGCGCCAGGACGGAACCGAGCCGCATGGAGACTTCAAACAGGCAGGCCGTCTTGCGATAGATAAGCGAGTTGTACTCGTCCTCTGAGATCGACTGGCCGAGCTTCTCCATCTGCAGCAGTTCGCCTTCGACCATCTGCTGGGTGAGTCCGATGAGCAGGTCGAGAACCCGAAAATTGCGCTCGTCAAGAGCGACCTTGAAGGCCTGCATGTACAGCCAGTCGCCGGCGAGCACGCACTTGGCATTGCCCCAGGTGGTGTTGGCTGAGGGGCGGCCGCGGCGGGTGTCGGCGGCGTCGATAATGTCGTCGTGGACGAGCGTGGCGCTGTGCACCATCTCGACAACCGCGCCCAGGCGGATCATGCCATCGCCGCTGTACCCCTGGGACTTAGCGGAGAGCAGCAGGAGCGATGGGCGGATACGCTTGCCGCCGCCTTCGCGCAGGTAGCCGGAGATTTCAGTAATGGCCGCGACGGAGGAAACAGCGTCGGAGCAGAATTCGCGCTCGATGGCGCGCAGATCATCGCTGAGGAGATCGAAGACTTCTTTCGCCGTCGCTATGGCCAGTGTGCTCACTCGGGCTGGTTGGGTTCCGGGCCTTTCCTAGTTTGAACGATAATTCGTGAATTGCATGTCGATGCCGAAGTCGTGACCCCTCAAAAGAGCAATGACCTCTTGTAGAGTATCGCGATCCTTGCCGCTGATGCGCACCGTATCACCCTGAATCGACGCCTGAGCCTTTTTCTTCGAGTCTTTGACGAGCCGGACAATTTCTTTCGCCTTCTCCGAAGCGATGCCCTGCTGGAGGGTGATCTTCTGGCGGACGCTGGAGCCGGAGGCCGGTTCGACCTTGCCGTAGGTCAGGTTCTTGAGCGAGATGCCGCGCTTGACCAGCTTCTGTTGAAGGATTTCTGTTACGGCCTTCAGCTTGTATTCGTCGGCGGAGGCGAGCTGAATGGCGTCGTCGCCTTCGAGCCTGATCTCGGAGTGCGTGTTCTTCAGGTCGAAGCGATTGTGGACCTCTTTCGAAGCCTGGTCGATCGCGTTGCGGACCTCCTGGATGTCGACTTTGGAGACAATATCGAAGGAATTATCAGCTGCCATGGGTTGTTCCTCCTGCTTAGATTATCCGCTTCCCGCATTCGTCCCGGGGTCAACGAGCATTATCCGTTACCACTGTTGTACCGAAAAACCGGTGAAAGTTTTCAGTCGTACGGAAAGCGACCTCGTACGGCGCAATTGATTTCACCTCGGCGACCTTGGTGGCGACCTCGGCGACCCAGGCCGGTTCGTTACGTTTGCCGCGGTTAGGAACGGGGGCGAGAAAGGGCGCGTCTGTCTCGATCAGGACGAGATCGAGTGGGACCTGCGCGAGCACATCGCGGATGGGCTTCGCTTTGGGAAAAGTGATGTTACCGGCAAAGGAGATGAGGAAGCCGAGGTCCATCGCGCGGCGTGCGTGCGTCCACTCGCCGGTGAAGCAGTGCAGGATGCCACCGAGCGCAGTGGAAGACCACTCGGATTCGATCGTCGCGAGCGTGTCGTCCCAGGCGTTGGTTGAATTGTCCGAAGGCCGGCAGTGGATGATGATCGGCTTCCTGTGTGCCGCAGCGATCTCCATCTGCCGCGTGAAGACGGCTTTCTGCACCTCGCGGGGGGAGTGATCGTAGTAATAATCAAGACCGATTTCGCCACAGGCGACGACTTCGGGTTCGTCCAGAAGGCCGTCCAGCTTGGCATAGGCAGCGTGATCGGCGAGTCGCGCCTCGTGAGGATGGACTCCAGCGCTCGCGTAAATGGCCGGGATGCCAGGCCGATTTGCGTACTCCCGGGCAAGGTCGAGTGCCTGGTGCATGGTGTCCGGTCCATCTCCGATGCCGATGGAGAGAATGGTTCGAACGCCGGCGTCCCAGGCGCGGGCGAGCAATGCGTCACGGTCCTCGGAATAGCGCGGGCTATCGAGATGAGCGTGGGAATCGATCATTATCTGAAAGTGCTCACCATTACTTGAGCCGTGCGCCGATCTCGATCTCTTCAAGGAAGCCCGCGAGGACGGGTTTGCCCGCTTCGCCAAGGGATGCAGCAACGATCATCCCGTTCGATTCGAGGCCCCGCAGCTTGCGGGGCGCGAGGTTGGCGACGATGACCACCTTGCGGCCGATGAGCGTCTCGGGCGCGTAGGCCTCGGCGATTCCGGCCAAGATCTGACGTGTTTCGTAACCGAGATCGACTTCGAGACGCAGAAGTTTGTCGGCTTTGGGGACACGCTCCGCGACCTTAATCTGCGCAACGCGGAGTTCGACCTTGAGGAAGTCGTCGATGGTGATTTTTTCGGGGACCGGCGTAGTTGCCATGGGTGCGGCGGTGGCCGGACCGGACGCGGCGGGAGCGATGGAAGGAGGCGCGGATTCTTCTCCGGCTGCGGCGGCGAGACCGTCGGTCTCAGCAGGCGCGGGAACGGCGGTCTGGGTAGTTTCGATGGGCGCTGATGCGCTTAGAGGAATCTTGCTTTCAGTGACAGTGGCGTTGGCTTGTTCGATTTCCTGCATACGAGTAATTGCGTCCTTTTCTGCGCGTGGGAAGACGGGGCCGATTTCGCCAAGCTGTGTTCCGGGTTTCAGGCCGCCCCAGGTTAGATTCTTCAGGTCGGCCTTTTGGATGTCGCCGAGGCCGAGCTGAGTCCAGACTTTAGATGCCGCGTCGGGAATGACCGGATAGACAAGCGCGGTGATGATGCGGATGGCTTCGGCGGCTGTGTATAGAACAGTGGCGCGGAACGCGCGCTGCTGTTCGTCGGTGATGCTGTCGGGCTGCTTCCATGGAGCGCTCGCGGTGAGGTAGCCGTCGACCGCGGCAACCATCGTCCATGCGCTTTCCAGCGCGCGTGAGAAGTCCAGCGCGTCGATGGAACGGTTGAAGGCTGCGATTGCATTCGGAGCCTCGGTCGCGATCGAATCCGCCTGAAGGCCTGTTGCCTCCGGAACAACCCCATCGAAATACTTCCCGATCATGGTTAGCGTGCGGCTGACGAGATTTCCATAGCCATTGGCGAGGTCGGAGTTGTATCGCTGCACGAGCGCGTCGAAGGAGAAGCTGCCGTCCTGTCCGAAGACGACCTCGCGCAGCAGAAAGTAGCGAAGCGCATCGGCTCCAAGGACATCGAGGATGGTTTCCGCGCGGACGATGTTGCCGCGCGACTTCGACATCTTGCTCTCTTCAAACAGCAGCCAGCCGTGAGCGACGATACTTTTGGGCGGCGGTAGTCCTGCGGCCATCAGAAACGCAGGCCAGTAGACGCAGTGGAAGCGAGTGATCTCTTTGCCGACGATGTGCAGGTCGGCGGGCCAGTATTTCTCAAACTTTGCCTTGTCTGCCGGGTCGTCGCTGCCATAGCCGATGGCACTGATGTAGTTAATCAGTGCGTCCATCCAGACGTAGATGACGTGCTTCTCGTCGCCGGGAACGGGGATGCCCCACTTGAAGCTGGTGCGGCTTACGGACTGGTCCTTGAGGCCGGCTTTGACGAACGAGATGACTTCGTTGCGGCGCGTCTCGGGCCGGATGAATTCTGGGTGGGCCTCGTAGTATTCGAGCAGCGTGCGCTCGAAGGCCGATAGCTTGAAGAAATAATTTTCCTCGTTGACGGTCTCGGTGATGCGGCCGCAGTCGGGACAGGGCGCGCCCGGCGGAACGTCGACAAAAGCCTCGTCGGAGACGCAGTACTGGCCGGTGTAGGAGCCCTTGTAGATGTATCCGCGTTCCCTGAGCAGCGTGAAGAGCTTTTCTACTCCGCGCTTGTGGCGCGGCTCTGTGGTGCGAATGAAGTCGTCATAGGTGAGGCCCATGCGATCCCAAAGGGCCCGGAACTGCGCCGCTACCTGGTCGGTAAACTCCTGCGGGCTGCAGTTTGCCTTCTCGGCCGAGCGCTGAATCTTCTGTCCATGCTCGTCGGTTCCGGTGAGGAAGAAGGTGTCGACGCCCTGGGCGCGTTTGCGCCGCGCGATCACATCCGCAACAACCGTGGTGTAGGTGGTTCCGATGTGCGGGCGCGCGTTGACGTAATAAATGGGAGTGGTGAGATAGAACTTATTTGACATGCGAGGCAGTAGATGCGCGCTCTTGCGATTGAATTCTTCTTTCACAATCTTAACAGGATGTATGGGTTGGCCGAGCGGCGGTGGGTCAACGGATGGAGGGAAGAGTGTGTAGAATCAGCCAAGAAAATCAGAGAATTTTGAGAAGCGTGCAGGTGTTGCGAACGTGTATCTAAGAGAGCAGAAAAAGCTTGAAGAGCGGCTACGCGCGGTCCTGCGCAACTTGTATCAGATCGAGCCCGAGAACCTGGTGATTGAGCAGCCTCCCGAGATTAAATTCGGCGAGTATGCCCTGCCGGTAGCATTTGAGCTCGCGCGCAAGCTGCGAAGGGCTCCCCGCAAAATCGCCGAGGAACTGGTCTCAGCGCTAGGCTCGGTCGAGGGCTTTGCAGGCTTCGAGGTCGCCGGCGCGGGATATATCAACGCGCGCCTGGATCGCGGCGCGGCGATGCAGGAGATTGCCGCAAGCAGCGAGCTTGAGACGTCGAGCGAGCATCTGCATTCGCTGGTCGAGCACACCAGTATCAATCCCAACAAGGCCGCCCACGTGGGGCATCTGCGCAATGCGATTCTGGGCGACACGTTTGTGCGGCTACTGCGCGCGGCGGGACAGAAGGTGGATGTCCAGAATTACATCGACAACACCGGCGTGCAGGTGGCCGATATCGTTGTCGGCCTAATGCATCTGGAAGGCTTGTCGCTAAGCGGTGTGCAGGCGCTGATGGCGCGGCTCTCCGATGCCGGCGAACGGATCGATTTCTACTGCTGGGATCTGTATGCGCGCGCATCGCAGTGGTACGAGGCGGATCCCTCGCAAAAAGAGGCACGGAAAAAGATTCGGCTGGACACGCTGCACGCGATCGAGCAGGGTGGAAACGACGCCGCGCAGATCGGCGAGCTGATTTCGACGGCGGTACTCCGGCGGCATCTGGAGACGATGTTGCGGCTGGATATCGAGTATGACTTTCTGCCGCGTGAGAGTGAGATTCTGCGTCTGCACTTTTGGGAGAGCGCATTCGAGCAACTGAAGGCCAAGGGCGTGCTCTACTTCGAGACTGACGGCAAGAACAAGGGCTGCTGGGTGATGAAGCGCGGCACTGGCCGCACGGGCAACGCGCTTCGCGATGAAGCGGTTGATGACCTTGAAGAGCCAGCTGCTTCCGACGGTCCCGACGAAGACGCCAAAGTCATTGTTCGCTCAAACGGCACGGTGACCTACGTCGGCAAGGACATCGCCTATCATCTTTGGAAGTTCGGGTTGCTGGGGCGCGACTTCGGATACCGGAGATTCTTCGAATACCCCGACCGCGAGTGCTGGATATCGGCGGAGAGCAGCGAAGACGATCATCCGCACTTTGGCGAAGCCCAGGCCATCTACAACGTGATCGATTCGCGACAGGCCGATCCGCAGGCGAATGTGATCGAGGCACTGCGCGGTCTCGGATACTCCGAGCAGGCCGCACACTACACCCATTTCTCTTACGAGATGGTTGCATTGACGCCGCGCTGCGCGCTCGAGCTGGGCTACGAGGTTTCTGAAGAAGATCAGGGGCGGCCTTATATCGAGGTTTCGGGGCGCAAGGGCTTCGGAGTAAAAGCCGACGACCTCATCGACAAGCTGATCGCCGCCACGCAGCAGGAAGTAGACGAGCGGCATCCGGAACGGGACGCAGGGAAGCGGGAGCAGATCGCGAAAGAAATCGCCGTCGGCGCGCTGCGCTACTTCATGCTGAAGTACACGCGAAATTCGGTGATCGCCTTCGACTTCAAGGATGCGCTCAGCTTTGAAGGCGAGACCGGGCCGTACATACAATACGCGGTGGTGCGGACGCGCAGCATCTTTCGTAAGGGCGAGACGACTCCCGAACAAGCGCTCGCTGACGTGGCCGGCGTGGATGCAGCGCCCTATCTGGCTGGCGAGGACGCAGACAGTATCTGGCAGCTATGGCTGCGCGCGGCGAAAACCTCTCTGCTGCTCGAGCAATGCATCGCCACGGCTGAGCCTGCCTATCTCGCGAGGCATGCATTTCAGCTGGCGCAGGACTTCAGCAACTTCTACCGCAGGCACCACATTCTGACCGAGGGCGATCCGGCCAAGAAAAAGCTTCTCCTGGCAACGGCGGCGGTGGCGCAGCGAGAGCTAATCCGGTCGCTGAGTCGGCTGGGAATCAGTGCTCCCGAAGTGATGTAGAGCGTCTTTTGTGCCGGTGACAGTTACGTGCTACTGGATCGGCTGACCAGCGGCTGTCATTTGATTGATCTGTTGCTGATCGAACTGCTTCATCCCGTCGGGCAGCGGCGCGTAGTTGAGCGATCCAGCGGTAGGTTGGCCGTCGGTAATGATGTATTGAACAAAGTTCTTGAGCGCAGCCCGCTTGGCCTTGTCCGGCCCATCCTTCGGGATGATGAGAAATGTCAGCGTCGAGATCGGATAGGCATCGATTGCCACTGCCGGCGGATTGACGATCGGTTGCCGGGGGTCCTGGGAGAGCTGGGCGGTAAAGGCGTTGATGGCCGCGGTCGTACTCTGCGCGGTTGGGGCAATGTAATTGCCGGCTTGATTCTTGATCTTCGCGACGGGAAGGTGATTCTGCTCTGCGTAGGTCAGTTCCACGTAACCGATGGCGCCTGGAGACTGGCGAAGCTGGCCGGTAACACCTTCGCTGCCCTTGCCACCGAGTCCGAGCGGCCACTGCACGCTGTTGCCCTTGCCGACCTTCGATTGCCAGTCAGGGCTGACGGCAGAGAGATAGGTCGTGAAGGCATCGGTGGTTCCGCTGCCCTCGGCACGATGGACGACCACAATGGGCATTGAAGGAAGCGTCACGCCCGGGTTGTCCTTGGCGAGGCGCGGGTCATTCCACGTTTTGACGGTCCCGAGAAAGATTCCGGCGAGGGTTTCGGGGGAAAGCTGGAGCGGTTGCGTCACCTCAGTCATGTTGTAGGTAATGCAGACCGGACCGGCCGTCTCCGGTATCTGGATGACCGGGGTCATGCCCGATAGCTGTTGGTCGGAAAGAGGCGCGTCGGAGGCGCCGAAGTCCACTGTGCCGGCCTTCACTTGCTGTACTCCTCCACCGGAGCCGATGGACTGGTAATTGATTTGGACGCTGGGGTGGGCTTGGGAGAAATCATTGATCCAGCGGGTCATGACAGGATAGACAAAGCTGCTGCCGGCTCCAGAAAGCTGGACATTGCTGGAGGATTTGCAGCCGGTGAGGGCCAGTGCGGCGAGGACGAGCAGGGATGCGGCACGAATTCGGCTATGCATTCTTTCCTCCAGGGCAGGAGATCTTCAGGCGAATGCGATGAGCAGATGCGGGCCTGGGTTGGTTCTACAGGCTCAACGACTTGATCTCGCCACTCAATTTAGCATTCTGTAGCTTTGGATTCGACAGAGCAATCCCGGCTCGCAAAGATTCACCGGATTTTTGCTTACCCGCCGGCTCGTGCTGTCCTGGGATGGTGTTGAGTAAACCGATCTCTATGGCTAAGGCTACACTTTGAAGGGGAGCACGTCGCGACAGGTGTCGTAAATATGGCGGTGTGCATCCTGGGGGGATTCCATTAGCTGGACCGCACTCGATGATTTGCCGCCCAGATGCGTGCATGCGACGCCGACAAGGCGGATGCGATATCCCTGCCGCCGGACTTCGCAACTCAGCCAATAGTCGTAGCAAAAATACCCGATCGGCGTTCCGACCGGCCATCCGCCGGTCTTCTCGAGAATTTCGCGCCGGACGAACATGGCGAACCCATCCAGCACCGCAACATCGCACGCTCTTGTGAATCTCTTTCCGTGGCGTTCCGCGTCGAACATATTCGAGCGGAAGTCGGAGCGCCCGAGTTGAGTCAGGCGATATGGCGTCTGATAGAGACTCTCCGACCCATGCCGGAGAGCGCCGCCAAATCCGACCATCCCCACCTCCGGATCGTCGAACTCCTTGATCACCCGGGCAAACCATTCTTCGTCTCGCACTATGACATCGTCGTGAACATATCCGAGGATGGAAGATGAAGTGGATTCCAGTCCCTGCTGATAGGCCTGAAGAATGCTGAGATGACCCTGCGCGCTGTGGATCAGGTGAAGGTGCGCTCCCGAAGTCACGTCTTCGGTGGGAAACCAGGAGCGGACGCACTTCTCCCATCCGGACCACTTCAGCGTCGCGACGATGAGTGTCAGATCCATGAAGCCGCCTCGGGGAGCCGCCTCGGCGGACAGTTAGCCCGCGGCGAGTTCTTTTGCTCGCTGCGTGGCACGCATGACAGCTTTGATGAGGGTGACGCGCAGGCCACCTTCTTCGAGCTCCAGGATGCCGTCGATGGTGCATCCGGCAGGCGTGGTTACCGCGTCCTTGAGCAGCGCGGGATGGTAACCCGTTTCCAGCACCATGCGGGCTGCGCCGTAGGTGGTCTGGGCGGCGAGTAGCGTGGCGATGTCGCGGGGCAGTCCAACCTTGACTCCGGCCTCGGCGAGCGATTCGAGAATGATGTAGATGTAGGCTGGACCGCTGGCTGAGAGGCCGGTGACAGCGTCCATGTGCTTCTCGTCGACGATGACGGTGCGGCCAATGGTCTCGAAGATGCGGGTGGCGAAGGCCATTTGCGGCTCGGTGACGTAGCGGCCGCGGCAGAGCGCGGAGATGCCCGCACCCAGCATGGATGGTGTGTTGGGCATGGAGCGGATGACGGGAATTTCGATGCCTGCGGCCTGTTCGATGGCAGCTGTTTTTACGGAGGCGGCGAAGGAAATGAGTAGTTTGCCGGTGGTGAGCGCCGGGCTGATCTGCGCGATCAGATCGGGGATCTGGAAGGGTTTGACGCCGAGCAGGATAACATCGGCCTGCTCGACTACGGCGCGGTTGTCGGTCGAGACTTGGACACCCCACTGCGCGGAGAGCGCCGCGGCGCGGTCGGCGTGGGCGACGGTGGCGAGAAGTTGGTCAGGGTGCAGGATCTGTTGTTTGAGGAAGGCCTGGATGAGAATTCCGCCCATCTTGCCGGCTCCGAGCACGGCGACACGTAACTTTGAGAGATCCTGGTCGATTGCTGCGGTGTTCATGGTCTTTCCAGAGTACAGGAGCGGGTGTTTTGAGGCTGACTGTCCAGTACCTATAAAATGGGCAGCTATTTGGATTTCTGGGCGGCGATCCAAGTGTCGATACGCCCTTCGAGGATGTCCATGGGCAGAGCGCCAGAGTCGAGGACCTGGTCGTGGAAGGCGCGGATGTCGAATTTTGCGCCAAGGGTTTGCTGGGCGCGAGTACGGAGTTCGAGGATTTTCAGCTGGCCGATCTTGTAGCCGAGCGCCTGACCCGGCCAGGCGACGTACCGGTCGACCTCGGCCTGGATGTTGGTGTCGTCCATTGAGGAATGGTCGCGGAAGTAGGAGAGCATCTCGTCGCGCTTCCAGTGCATGGAGTGAACCCCGGTGTCGATGACCAGGCGGATGGCGCGCCAGGTGTCGGCTTCGAGGCGTCCGTAGTCGGACCATGGGTCCTGGTAGAAGCCGATCTCTTTGCCGAGGCGCTCGGAGTAGAGAGCCCAGCCTTCGGTGTAGGCAGTGTAGTAGGTGTAGCTGCGGAACTCGGGAAGACCCGTGAGCTCCTGCGCAATGGAGATCTGCAGGTGATGGCCGGGAATCCCTTCGTGATAGCTGATGGATTCTACGTTGGTGAGCGCGCGGTCCTTGAACTTGTAGAAGTTGACGTAAACGGTTCCGGGACGCTTGCCGTCCGCGGTGCCCTGCACGTAGTAGGCCTGGGTCTGGTCCTGCTGCATGTATTCGGGAACGGGCAGGACGACGAGGGGAGCCCTGGGTAACGTTCCGAAGAGCTCAGGTAGCTTCGGCCGCATCTGGTCGAGATAGTGGCTGTAAAGTCCGATGAGCTGATCGGTCGACTGCGCGTGCAGTTTGGGATTGGACGGAATGGAAGCGCGCAGGGACGCGAGATCTTTAAAGCCGAGCTTCTGCGCGATGACCAGCATCTCGGCTTCGTCGCGCTTCACCTCGTCGAGCCCGAGCTGGTGGATGGCGGCCGGCGCGAGGCTGGTGGTGGTGCTCTGGCGTACGAGGAAGGCGTAGTACTTGTCTCCGTCGGGGAGGGACCAAAGGCCGGGATCGGCCCGGCCTGCAGGGATGTACGACGCCGTGAGAAAGCGTCCGAATTGCGCGTAGGCGGGCAGGACCTGCTTCTGGATCGCTTCGAGAACGGCGGCCTTGATGCGGGTCTGGTCTTCGGCAGAGATGCTTGCCGGGAATTTTTGCAAGGGACGCGCGAAGGGCGAGTCCTCAGGCTTCTGCTGTGCGATGGCATTGACCTGAACGAGGACCTTTTCGAGAAGATATTTCGGCGGGACGCGGTTATCTTCGACGCCGGTCATCATGTTGGTGCTGATCTGCTGAAAGACGGTGGGGATTTTCGAGAGACGCGAGGTGTAGTCGTCGTAATCTTTGACGGTTTCGAAGGTGAGGAGCGGAACCAGCTGGGGCAGCTCGATGTGCGGGCCCCACATCTGCGTGACGGGCATCTCCCACGGCTTGAATTCGGCTTCCTCCTGCTGCTCGACGAGCTTGCGCACCATCAAATCGTGGCTGAGGATCTCCTGATCGGTCAGGCCGGTGGTATCGATGGCGGCGAGTCGAACGATGTAGTCGCGGCCGCGAGCAAGCTGGTCGTTGTAGGCGGCGACAGAGTAGTCGGAGAGCTGGTCGTTGTAGCGCTTGTCGCCGATGGAGGATGCAAACTCCGGGGAGTGGCGGAGTTGCTCCTCCCACATCTCGGCGAAGAGCGCATTGAGCGCGGCGCGGCGGTCTTCGAGGGTGAGGGGGATAGCTGGTGACGTTGGGCCGGGCAATCTCTGGGTTCCGGCTGATTTGCTGACGGATTTGGGAAAGGTTTGAGCGAGGAGCGGCAGCGAAAGGAAGGCGGCGAGGCCGAACGCAAAGAGTTTCTTCATGAGGAGCTACGGCGATGGCCGCTTAGCGCAGTGTAGATGATGCCGGAGGGAGTGGGTAGCTGGAGGCGCCCGGAGCACTCGCGCTGGTGGAATTGGAGCTGCCGGTTTCGAGCAGTCGATAGAGGGTGGAGCGGCTGATGCCGAGCATACGTGCTGCGCGAAGCTTGTTGCCGGCCACGCGGGCGAGCACAACATTGATGTGGCGCAGGATGGCGCGATCGAGGTTGGGGTCATCCTCGGCGGGCACGGAGACGAATGTCTGGGACAAAGGTGTTGGGGAAAGCACCGGGACATCGATGGGCCGAATCCACTGGCCTTCGCACTCGAGGGCCGCGCTGTGGATGACGCTCTGGAGTTCGCGCACGTTGCCCGGCCACAGATGCGAACTAAGGCGAGGCAGGGTGAGCGGGGCAAGTCCGCGGACCGGCTTGCCGTGCGTGGCGGAGAAGCGTTGCGCGAAGTAATCGGCCAGCAGGGCGACATCGTCGCGCCGATCGCGCAGGGGCGGGATGGCAAAGCGAATGGCGGTGAGGCGGTGGCACAGATCGGCCCGGAAAGCGGGGGAAGCGGAGAGCTTACGCAACGGATGGTTGGAGCTGAAGAAGAGTTGCCGGGGAATGGAGTCCACAGTATGGCGCGCGTGCTGATGATCGAGCCACTGCAGAAGGGCGAGCAGACGTGCCTGCTGTTCGAGTGAGAGCTCTTCGACGTGGGTCAAGAAAAGGGTGCCCCCGCGGGCGTCTCTCATTACTGGCATGAGCGGGACGAGCGAGGGGCCGTGTTGGAAGAACTGTACTGCGGGACACGGAACGAGGGGCGCCGCGGACACCGGGCCGAGATCATGGAGCGTCTGCGCGGCGAGTGCTTTGCCCGCGCCGCTCTCGCCTTCCACCGTAGCAATGCGCAAATGGCGCGAGGTGGTGCGCATCTGTGAGAAGAGCCTCTGCATGACCGGGCTGCGCCCGACCATAGCTCCGAGGGTCCACTCGGGATGATCGGCAATTACATGCGGCGTAGACGCAGCGGGGGCCGACACTTCTTCTATGCGTTGCGGTGAATACAAGGCCCTGTTCCTCTGGGATATGGTCCCCTGCGAATACAGGGCTTATCGGCAGAGGCGCGGGAAAATTTAGGGAGTCAGGATCTGTTCGCCCCTGCCATGCCCGCTCTTGGTGGAGTGCCCTGCCTGCCCGGGATGACGGATGCGGGAGGATGGCTCGTCGGAGAAAATCTTTCCGTCGCGAATATGGACGATGCGGTGGGCGAACTCGGCGATATCCGGTTCGTGGGTCACGAGCACGATCGTGTTGCCTTTGGAATGCAGATCGTCGAACAGGGCCATGATTTCATCGCCCGTCTTCGAATCGAGGTTGCCAGTGGGCTCGTCGGCCAGGATGATGGATGGCCGGTTGATGAGCGCGCGGGCGATGGCCACGCGCTGGCGTTGTCCGCCGGAGAGCTCGTTCGGCTTGTGGTGCATGCGTCCGTCAAGATTGACCGCTCTCAGAGCCGTTTGAGCGCGCTCCAGACGCTGCGCGGCAGGCGTGCCGTTGTAGATCAGGGGCAGTTCAACGTTATGCAGAGCGGTGGCGCGGGCCAGAAGGTTGAAGGTCTGGAAGACGAAACCGATTTCTTTATTGCGGATCCGGGCGAGCTCGTCGTCGTTCAGCTCGCTGACCAGATGTCCATTGAGCCAGTACTTGCCCTGACTGGGAGAGTCGAGGCAGCCGATGAGGTTCATGAGCGTCGATTTGCCGGAGCCTGAAGGGCCCATGATCGCGACGTATTCATTGTGCCGGATGCTGAGCGAGATGCCTTGAAGAGCATGCACCTGCTGCTCCGAGCCCATGTCGTAGGTCTTCCAGATATCCTCGACAACGATCACGTCACCCTCGGGCACAGCCGAGCGGGTCTTCTCTTCCGCGTAAGGGGCCGTAATGGGATTCGTATCGGTGGTGGTCTCGGTCGTCATCCGGTGCTCCTGTTCAGCCCGTGGGATTAAGCAACTTCAGGGTTTTTCGTGCCATACGCTAAGAATACAGGGTGGCGGTTTCCCAGGGGGAAAAGCCGCCTGATTTTGTCAACCGCATCCAGTGACCATGATTTTGCTGTAGGCGCTGTAATTTCGCATTGGCGCACATCTCTGTACGCTTTGGACGCGCACGCGGTTCCAACGGTAATCCGCGCACCCGAGAACTACGATCCCGAGGACTCGCTATCCTTGGGAGGCGCGACAGGCGTAGTGTCACGCTTCACCAGGGCGTTATTTTTGAGGTCGCGCAATACATGGAAGGTTCCGGTGACAATTTCGTCGCCGGGCTTCACGCCGCTGGTGACTTCGATGTCGGTCGTGCCGGTGATGCCGGTAGTGACGGGGACGAAGTGGGCGCGCAATTTGCCCTTTTCATCTGCCAGAACGAAGACGCCCTGAACCTGCTTCTGCGTGGGATCGGGGGCCGCGTCTGGCTTTGCTCCCGGCACATCAGGAGCGCGCATGGCAAGCGCCTGAATGGGAATGGCGATTACGTCGTTTTTCCTGGCGGTCTCGATTTTCGCGGTGGTTGAAAGGCCCGGACGAAGTTCGTCAGAGGGATTGTCCAGAGTGATGACAACCTTGAAATCCTTGGCTTCTTCCTGACCGCTGGTGGACTGGCTGGTGGCCACGCCTGTCGACCGCAGCAGAGCCTGGTCTCCGACCTCGGTGACGTGCCCTTTGAAGACCTTTCCCGGGAGTGCATCTACGGTGACGTCGGCAGTCTGGCCTAGGGCTACGTTGACGATGTCAGTTTCGTCGACCTTGACCTCGGCGGTGATGACCGACATATCGGCCAGCGTCATCAGGGTCGAGCCCTGGGCGTTCTGAATGCCTTCAACGACGGTTTCGCCTTCGCGGACAGGCAAGTTGGTTACGATGCCATCAAACGGGGCGACGGCCACAGTTTTGCCGAGGAGATCGATGTTGGCGCGCAGCGTGGCCTGCTGGGTATTCAGATGGCCGCGTCCGGATTGCGTCTGGGCCTTGGCCTGGGCGAGCGCGGCGTTGGATTGCGAGACGGTAGCGACAGCCAGATCGTAGGCCGCCTTCTTCGCGTCATAATCCTGCTTGGACATGACCTGGGCATCGAAGAGTCCCTTGGCGCGATCGTAGTCGAGCTTTTTCTGCTCCAGATCGGCTTTGGCGTGCTCGACGTTGGCCTCCTGGGTTTTTTCGGCGGCAATGTCAGCGGCGATATCCGTCTCAGCGGCGGCAATCGAGGCCTTCTGGCCTTCGACATTTGCGCCCTGCTGAACGTTTTCAATGCTGGCGACTTCCTCGCCTTTCGTGACCTTGTCGCCTTCCTTTACATAGAGATGCGTGAGGCGGCCAAAGGCAGTGGCTCCGAGGTTGACGTAAGTCTTGGGCTTGATCTGCCCCGTGCCGCTGACCGTCGAGACGAGGTCTTTGCGAACAGCCTTCCCGGTGATCACTTTGGTGTATCCGGATTGGGCGCGGACCACGGTGAATCCAACAATGGCTGCCACGGCGAGAACAATGACAACAACCACAATAATTTTCTTCAAGCTCGTTTCCCTATAGGCGGATTTGCCAGCATCGCCTTTGGGGGGGAACTACGCAAAATCGGGACCAACGGTTCCCGACCTGGTAGTGGAGCGCCAGCGACGCCGATGAAGTTCACACGGCGAATTCAACCCTAATGATATCAGGCTGACAGTGAAATTCAGTCGATCGGCGGTTTTGTTTCGGACGTCACAGAGAAAGACGCGATGGTCCGGATGGTTCAAGAATGCAACAGAACGCTTGTATCTGACGTTACGAGTCCGTAAAATCAGAGAGCTGTATAGGAGCAGTAAGCGGCGTATGTCAAAGGGACGTTTTTCCTTCATTCTTGCGGTTGGGTTCGGTGCGCTCGCGGCAATTCCTTGTGTACAGGGTCAGCAGCCTGCCCAGACCAATGCGCAGGCTACGCCGGACTCGCAGAATCAAGATCCTTTGAACCGGCAGCTTTCCGACAAGGAGCGCTTCAAGCAGCAAAAGGAACTCAAGAAGGAGCTGCACGGAACTTACAAGAAATGGGTGGACGAAGATGTCCACTGGATTATTACTGACCAGGAACTGAAGGCTTTCAAGAGCCTGAGCAACGACGAGGAACGAGACGCTTTCATCGAGCAGTTCTGGCAGCGGCGTAATCCGAGTCCGGATTCTCCGGAGAACGAGTTCCGCGAAGAGCACTATCGGCGCATCGCTTATGCGAACGAACATTTCGCTGCCGGCAAGCCGGGCTGGAAGACGGACCGCGGCCACATGTACATCGCTTTTGGCAAGCCGGACAGCATCGACTCCCACCCCAGCGGCGGGATGTACGATCGGCCGATGTCTGAAGGCGGCGGCCAGACTTCGACCTTTCCTTTTGAGGTATGGCATTACCGCTATCTGGAAGGCGTTGGCGACAACATCGACATTGAATTTGTCGATACCTGCATGTGCGGCGACTACCACATGACAATCGACCGCTCGGAGAAGGACGCACTGCTGCATGTTCCGGGGGCAGGCGCGACGCTCTACGAGCAGATGGGAATGGCCAAACAGTCGGAACGCTTCCAGGGGGGATTGGAGAACCTCGGGAAAGGCCCGGATAGTGCAATGACTCAGGGCAAGGAGTTCGATCGTCTGGAGCAGTTTGCGAAGCTGCAAGCTCCGCCGCCGGTCAAGTTCAAGGATCTTGAATCGTTCCTGTCCAACCACAAACTATTGACGGGTCCAATTTTCCCATTCGATGTGCGGACGGATTTCGTGAAGGTGACTGACGACACGGTACTGGTGCCGGTCACGCTGCAGATAAAGAATCGCGATATCACTTTCAACACGAAGGATGGCGTTGCGAAGGGCCAGGTGAACATCCTGGGCCGGGTTTCGACGATCACCGACCATATCGTGCAGACCTTTGAAGAGACGGTGGAAGTTGAACAGCCTGCGGAGTTGCTGCCGCAGACCCTTGACCGCTCCGAGCTTTACTGGAAGGCCCTGCCATTGCGGCCGGGACGTTACCGCATCGACGTGGCGATCAAGGATGTAAACAATGTCGACCACGTTGGCATATGGGCGCAGGGAATCACAGTACCGAAGTACGACGATGATCGTCTGTCGGCCTCGTCGCTGATATTGTCGGACAAGATGTATCGAGTGCCCTCGAAGGAGATCGGCACGGGCAACTTCATCATCGGCAACACCTACATCCGTCCCCGGGTAACGGCCAACGCGGCGACGCCGGTCAGCTTCCATCGCGACCAGAAGTTGAGCTTCTGGATGCAGGTGTACAACCTGGGCATCGACGAAAAGAGCAAGCAGAATTCAGCGAAGATCACGTATCAGATCATCGATACTGCGACGAATAAGCCGCTTCTTGATACAGAAGAAGATTCGAAGACTTTGAGCGCAAATTCCGACCAGGTGACGGTGGAGAAAAGCGTCCCCCTTGCCAGCCTTCAGCCTGGGAAGTACCTTGTGAAGATAATGGTGAACGACAGCGTCTCGAAGCAGGAGATTGCTCAGACCGCCCCCTTCACCGTAGAGTAGGCGAAAATACTGGACAAGCTGCCGGAGAGCAGCAACTCCAAACGTTGACCGTCATTTGGAGCAAAGGGCCAGGGAGCAATAAACGACTGACTAAGTGAACCGAAGGTTTTCCATTTCCGCCCCTGTTCTTGCGCTGCTTCTCGCGGCCCTGTCACTGCCCGCCTACGCCGGTACAGATGGATCGGTGAGCGGTGTGGTGCGAGATGGCAAAGGCACCCCGCAAATCGGAACCCTGGTTCAGCTGCTGCGTCCCGATCTTTCCGTCATCGCACAAACATTTACGGACGATCATGGACGGTACGAACTGGCCAGCGTGCTACCCGGTGTGTATGGAGTCAAGGCCACAGGGTCGCTTTTTCTGCCTACGCTTCGCGAGAACCTGCACATTACGGCCAGTTCCAAAGTCGTCGTCAACCTGACGCTGAGCACCCTGTACGAGGCGTTCCGCTGGCTGCCGGCGCAGCCGCGCCAGGCGGATGAGCCTCAGGATGACTGGACCTGGACGCTTCGCTTGTCAGCCAACCGGCCGTTGCTCCGCCTGCTTGAAGATGGTCCCCTGGTGGTAGTGACGGAAGCAGAAGGTCAAAACCCAGCTCTCAAGGCAAGAGTGACGATCCGCGGCGGGGAGAGCGGTTTTGGGGACGGTGGCGTCCATCACGGCTTCGAGATGCGGCGGTCGAATGATGACTCGCACCAGCTCATTTTGCGGGCTGATTTGAGCCAGTCGGAAGATCCGGCGCTCAATACGGTAGTGGGATATGAACAGCAGCTGGGCCCGGGCAGAATTCTTCGCACAGTCGGCGCGTTCTTAGATCGCCCGGAAATTGCCGGTGGTCCCGACTCACAGGGCTTGCAGGCAATGGTGCTGCGCACGGCTGAAACGATGACCTTGAACGAAGCTGTCGAGGCTGAGGTCGGGAACGAGATTGAAGCTGTCCATCTCGGGACGACAGCGTTCGCGAATCACCCCTTCGCCGCCCTTCGAGTACGTGCCGGCGACGCGACAATTTCATATAGAGTCGCCACCGCGCCCGGCGTACAACAGGCGGATGCGATCGATCGTGCAAGCACGCTTCCACCGGCGATGTCCGAACGCGCAGGGCAGCTTTTGCTGGAGCACGGGTTGCACCAGGAGATTGGTTTTTCGCGCGCCAGCGGGAGTCTGCGCGTTCGCGTCACTGCCTTCCACGACAATCTCGAGAACCCGGTGGTCAACGGGGGAGGGGAGATTTCCGCGGCGGACTGGAAGAGCGGCGACGTGCTTTACGATTCATCCACCGGCGCCTTGAAGGTTGCTGGCGAGAATTATTCCGGCGATGGCCTGTTTGCGGAACTCAAGGAGATGCTGCCGGACGATGCCTGGATCTCTGTTGGTATGGCCGCCGGAGACGCCCTGACAATGGAAGCACAACCCATTCGGATGAGCCTTGAAAATGGACTGCTCAGCCTGCAGCCGCGACGGGCGGAGATGATTTCTGTCGTGTACGGCGGCAAGGTGCGTCATCCAGGCACTCAGTGGCAGGTATCGTATCGCTGGCAGCCGCCCAGCACACTCACGGCCGTCGATCCGTTCGATACCAATCTGCACGACCCCTATCTCAGCTTTTACGTGCGTCAACCGATCCATTGCCGGGGCATCCTGCCGAATGGCATGGAAGCGCTGATCGATGTAAGGAACCTGCTCGCCCAGGGCTATCGGCCATTTTTAACCAGTGATGGCAGCGTCCTGTATTTTGCTCAGGCCACGCGCGCCGTCGAAGGCGGTCTTTCTTTCTCCTTCTGAAGTGAATCGAAGCCCGGACGATTGTGATATATTTCTTAAAGCGCACGATGGTTCACGCGTGCGCTCCCGCCAAAGACATAGTGCCGATCCCATTGCTTGGCATACTTGTGGACGCGTAGCTCAACTGGCAGAGCATTCGGCTCTTAACCGACAGGTTGAAGGTTCGATTCCTTCCGCGTCCACCATGACTCAAAAAGGGCTTATCTCTGCCTGATGTCGAGCCAGCGGCAGTCGATCTTGGTCGCTGGGCAACCTTCCACGAGCAAATCGCGGTATCCGGGCGACCATCGTATGGCACGACCTTGCCGTCGTATGGCCGTCTTCTCCTGCCAAATCATATCGCTCGGACGGAAAGAGCTTTGCACGGCGCAGTTTTCACTGAGGAAGATCTTCTCGCCGTTGACTTAGCGATTTGGTGAAGGCTCGGCGAGCCGCTTTTCAGCGGCGGCAGCTTCGATCTCGCTATTGATTTCGGCGCCTAGAAGCAACATGAAGCCCGTTATGTAGAACCAGGTGAGCAGAATAATGACTGCACCTAATGAGCCATAGGTCATCGAGTAGGTGTCGAAGAAGTGGAGATACACCCGAAGACCCAGGGACGCGAGAAGCCAACCCGAAATGCCGATCGCACCGCCCGGGGTGAGCCAATGCCAGCAGCGTGTTTTGACATCAGGTGCCCAATAATAGATAACCGCGAACGATAGAGCCAGGAACGCACCGGCGAGAGACCAACCCAGAAGTTTCGAGCCAAAGGCGACAATGGCCGCCAAGACAGGGTGGGAAAAGAGGCGAACTGCGAGAGCAGCGAAGAAGTCGCCTCCGAGCAAGCATGCAAGGATGGTAGTGACAATTATGGTAAGAATGATGGTAAGGCCGATCGCATAAATGCGGGCTCTGAAATATGACCGAGTGTCCTCGACCTTATAGACAATGTTAAGTGTGTCCTGAATGGCGGATATACCGACGGAGGCCGACCAAATGGCCGCAATAAGCCCAAAAGTCAACTTGCCCGATGTGGCTGAGGCGGTGGTTTCGTTGAAGGTGGCGAGCACGGCGCCCAGCGCAGAGGTGGGAATAACAAGCGCGAGGTAGTGAAGAAGCCGATCGTAGATTCCGCTCGCGGAATGGGCAACCAGGCCGAGAATGGCGCTGGCGCTAAAGAGGGTCGGGAAAAGCGCGAAAAGGAAATAAAAGCCAAGTTCGGCGGCGTGGCCAAAAAGCTTGTCTGCCAGAAGAGATTTCCAGGTCCGTTGAACGACGAGGCGGACGGGAATGCCTTGTAGGTTCCAGAGGGATCTCAGGGGAAAACGGGAAACGATGTCCCAGATGCGCTCTTGGCGCGAATTGTCGGAGGCATTCCGCGTATTATGATCTGCGCCGAGGATGACCAGTGCCTTGGCTTGCAGTATTTGATTGCAACACCTCTGCGATGGATGCGGACTTCCCTCCCATAGTTGGCCCGAATAGCTGGCGCTGCGAGACGAGTGGTTATACGAAAAGATCTTTCTGCCGGAATGCGCGGGATTCGCGAGGCAGATTCCTGCATCAGTCTGGTTGATCGCCGAGAGATTGCGTGCCCTTTCGCATGACTGAGCGGGCGGTCAAAATGGCGTGTCCTTCTCGAAATTCATCGCGAAAAGCAACTGCCTTCTACATTGAAGCTTCTATGTACGGGACAGGGGCGCTTGGTTTTCGCGATTTCCCGGGCTTGCCGGCGGCGAAGGAGAATCGCAATGACAGCCGCCGGACCCTGCAAATTCTCATCAAATCCGTAACCGGAAGGAACAAATGTCCACGGAAACCAAGGCAACCAAGACAACAAGCAAGGAAATTGAAGAGACTCTGCGTTCCGTTATCCAGAGTCTCATCGACGGGCAGGAAGGTTTTCAAAAGATCGCCGAACATCTCAAAGACCAAACCGTGAAGCGCTATTTCGAAGCAGAATCTCTAAGGCGTGCACAATTTCGCGGCGAGCTTGAGAACCTTCTCCATCAGGAAGGCGTTCACGACGTGAAGGAAAAGGGGACGATGGGCGGCAAAATCCATCGTGCCTGGGGAGATCTCAAAGCTCATATGGGTGGCGGCGATCATACCCTTCTTGAAACGGCGGAAGCTGGAGAGGATTCAGCGAAGAAGGCGTATAAAGACGCTCTCGAAAAGGAGCTGCCGTTGCCGGTACACCAGCTCTTGTCCTCGCAGTATGCCCATATTCAGGACTCCCACGACTATGTGAAGGCTAAACGCGACGGTCGCGACTAGCCTGCTAGCGGAATCCATTCTCCGGCCAAACAGTTCAGCCTGAGCGAATAAGCGGCGTGTATCTGCTGTCTTACCCGTTCATACGGATTTCGACGCGGCAGTACCAACGATAACAACGGGGCGAGGTAATGAACCATGGCTGGGAAAAAAGCAAGAAACAAGGTCGTCGGAAAGATTGGGAAAGACGTTCGGAAGGCGCTACACAGAGGAGTGGCTGGTACAGTGATCCAGGATACAGTTGACCAGGCTATGCAGAAGGTGGCCGACCAGGCTGACCGGCCAGTCAAGAAGGCGACGAAGGTAAAGGTGATCCAGGATAAGTTTCTGCCAGGAAAGACGCGGAAAAAGATCGTCGATGCGAATGCCGAGTAGGAGTTTTGGCCGGAAGTGACGAATCTGCCGGAATATTGGTGATCGCCTCGACCCACTTTATGCCCTCCCAAGACCGGCCAGGCAGTGGATAAGTAGCTGCGGTGTTTTCTGTGCCGTCGATCCTTGGTCCAGCATTGGCTATGAAACCTCTCCGTCAGCCTATTGACGTGATCGCGCACGGACTTGCGCCTGCCAAACCCTTCTTTTGTTTTCTGCGTCGAAACATCCAGTTTTCTAAGAATGTCTGGTCATGTGGATTGTCAGACTTGCGCTTCGGCGCCCCCTTACACCTTTATGGTCGTGTCGTTACTCATATTTCTGCTCGGCATCGGCATGATGCACAAGAACTGCGCGGCCATCCCAAGTTTGCTGATTGTAGAATTCACCGCGCTTTCCGTAAAATCGCCGATGAGGAAATCGAAATTGCGAGATCCGTCTACCTCATCGCTAAAATTACAGAGATGAGCACGAAGATCATGTCAAAGACCGCTGGAGCAAGCGGAGCGCCGCTTTCAATGGACGAAACGGCGGAGTCGCTCTGCGAGATTGGCCGCGAATTCTATCGCCGCGGATGGGTTTTCGGCACCAGTGGCAATTTCAGCGCGAAGATCTCCCACTCGCCGCTGCGCCTTGCGATCACATCGAGCGGCCTCGACAAGGGGGCGCTCACCCCTGAGGGCCTTCTCGAAATCGACGGCGATGCGGCGGTGCTTCGCGGCAGTGGATACCCCTCGGCTGAGACAAGTCTGCACCTGGTCATCGTCGGGCAGCTTGGAGCTGGCGCCGTATTGCACACGCATTCCATCTGGAGCACGCTGCTCTCGGATCGGTGGGCCGCCGAGGGTGGCCTCGTTCTCGAAGGCTACGAAATGCTCAAAGGGCTGTCAGGCGTCTCGACCCATGAGCACAGCGAGTGGGTTCCTATCCTTGAAAATTCCCAGGAGTACACCAAGCTCTCGGCTACGCTGGCGTCCGTGCTGAAGCAGCATCCTCGAAGCCACGGCGTGCTGCTGCGCAAGCATGGCCTGTACACCTGGGGACGCGACATCGCCGAAGCCCGGCGGCACGTCGAGATATTTGAGTTCCTATTCGAAGCGGAAGGCCGCCGGCAATTCGCGAGCCCGTCCTGACATCGACTAAAATAGAAAGTTAGCCATGGCAACCGTCTCAATACCGGCAAAAGACATTCTCCTCCGCAAGAAGCCGGAAGTGACGGCCGCACTTGCGAGTATTGGAATCGACTATGAGCGCTGGTCGCTCAATCGTGTCGGCGTGGATGCTGACGCGGACGCGGTTCTCGCTGCCTATGCCGCAGAGATCGAGACGATGAAGAGCAAGGGCGGTTACACGACGGCGGACGTCATCGACGTTGACCCCGGAACGCCCGGACTCGACGCCATGCTTGACCGATTCAAGACCGAGCACACGCACGACGAAGATGAAGTGCGCTTCATCATCGCCGGGCGCGGCATCTTCCACATCCACCCCGAGGGTAGCGACGTGCTTTCGATCGAAGTCGAGGCGGGAGACATGATTCGCGTGCCGCGCGGCACCCGCCACTGGTTCAACCTGTGCTCCGATCGAAGAATTCGCGCGATTCGCTGGTTCCAGGACAAGACGGGCTGGACGCCGCATTACACCCAGAGCGGCATCGATTCAAACTTCGAGCCCCTGTGCTTCGGACCGGCTTACTTCGGCCCCCGCGTGGAAACCGGTCTCCAATAGCTCGCTTCCGGAGTCATGATTCGACCTATGCCGAAGCTGTATCTTCTCGACATTGAGGGCACCACCTCGCCGATCAGCTTCGTCTATGACGTGCTGTTCCCATACGCGCGCGAACGGATAAGCGATTACATCTTGCGCCATTCCGATGATCCCGCACTGCAAGCCGATCTCCGATTGCTCGCCCAGGAAAACGCCATCGACCGTGCCAGTGGCGCGCCGATCATCTACTTCCCCCAACCACTTTCACAGGATCCCGCCAAAGCTCTTGAGGCCAGCATCTCCTACCTGCTGTGGCTGATGAACAAGGATCGAAAGTCGACCGCCCTCAAGTCTGTTCAAGGCAAGATATGGGCCGAGGGTTACGAACAGGGCGAGTTGCATGGCGAAGTTTTCCCGGATGTGCCGCCAGCACTCGAGCGCTGGCACGAATCGGCGCTCGTAGCTATCTACTCCTCCGGCAGCGTGGAGGCCCAGAAGTATATCTTCGGCTATGTCCGAGGCGGAGACCTGACCCCTTCCATCGATGCATACTTCGACACCCATACCGGACCTAAAATCGAGTCGGCGAGCTATCGCAAAATTGCCGAGGCCATGAATACCGACCCCGCCGATGTTCTCTTCATCTCCGACTCGGTCCGCGAGCTCGACGCAGCACGAGACTCTGGCCTGAACACCTTACTGTCTCTACGGCCCGGAAACCCCGCCGTTCTCGACCATCACGGTCACCGAGCCATCTCTTCGTTCGAAGAACTCTAAACAGCCGCAACATCCTCGGCGCCGGGGCTGGTCACGAACTTCGACACCGCAATTGTCAATGCCGCGACTAGGTACGCAGCGGCGAGATGCCACGGCAGCGAAGATTCCGCGCGCCACGGCAGCACGAAGGTTCCCTCGGCCGTTGGAGAGTGGATCACGCCAAAGAGACAGAACACCGCACCCGTCAGCAGGTAAAGAGTGCTGGCGCGAAAGCGGCGATCGATCAGCTCTGCAGTGGCCGCACCCCACAAAATTGCAGCGATGATGAATCCGTTGCCGAGCAAATTCACCGTGCGCAGCGTTTCTCCAACCTGGCCTGGAATCTGATCGGCGTGCGCGCCCAGCGCACTCAGCACTGAGTTGGTTTCCAGCGAAATCAGAAACGCGAACGAAGGCAGCAACGAAATCGCAACTGCCAGACCGTGCCTTCGCGGAGTGGCCAGGAATGCCTGCGCGATCACTTCCAGCCCGATATAGACGAGCACCGGAGCAATCGCCGAAGCCGGGATCCAGTCCACAAAGAACGGCAGCACGCCCACGATTCCGCCAATTCCAATAAAGAGACCCGTGAGAATCGCATATCCCGCTCCCGCGCCCATGCGCTTGAATGCCGGATGTCCGATGTAAGGCGTGCTTTCGACCACGCCGCCGCACAGGCCGGCAGCCAGAGTGCAGAATCCTTCGGTGAGAAGAATGCAACGCGTGTCGTATTCGTCGCCGGCCGCTGCCGCGCTCTCGGTATTGTCGATGCCGCCAACCACCGTTGACAGGGCAAACGGCAGCGCGATGGGCAGATATGCCCACGCAGTTGAGAGGCCTCCGAGAAACGCCAGCGAGGGCCAGGGAAACGACAAGTGCAGCGCCGCCATCTGCGCAGAGCTTCTTGCCAGAAGCGGGCTGGTGAAATGCGCCCAGCGCAGCAGGTAGAACGCGGCGATACCCACCAGAGCCGAAACCAGCGCGCCGGGAAGACCCCAGGGCAACCGCCTCTTGCCGACCAGCGTAACCAGCAACACGCTGAGAGCGAGCAGGCCGGGGATGGGGTCGGCAAAAATCTTCAGCAGCGGCAGCACGCCGATGAGCGCAATTCCCGCTCCGCCGATCGAACCCAGCAGCGCGGCGCGCGGGACCATCGAGCGAACGGCATTCCCACAAAATGACAACGCGACCTTGAAGACACCCACCAGAACCGTGACCGCCATCCCCGTCTTCCAGGCCAGCATGGCATCGTGGGTGATGAGGTAAGACGGGCCGACAACTGCGAACGACATGCCGAAGACGCTCGGAGCATTCAAACCCAGCGGCATCGCCGTCACGTCGTCGCGACCGCTCTTGCGAGCCAGCTGCCCGGCCATCCAGGCGTAGATCAGGTCGCCGATCAGCACGCCGATGGCCGTGCCCGGCACCATGCGGTACAGCACGATCTCTTTGGGAAAGTGAAAGACGCCGATAAGAATGCCGGCGAGTATCACCAGGTTCGCCACGTTGTCGAACATCAACGCGAAAAACGCGTTCAGATCGCCCGCCCGGAACCAGCGATAGCTACTCACCGCGGAACTTTGCACCGCTTCGCGATTTCTCGGCATCTTGCCCTGAAGAATACAGCCTGCGCTCTCCACCTCCAACGGCAAACTGATTCAGTCCGACGCCTCAACCTCTGCACTTTGCCACAATCAGCGTGATATCGTCGTGCTGCTCCTCGGGACTGAAGCGCTGTATCTCGGCGACGATCGAAGAGATAATTCCGCGCGCAGTCTCTTCGCGATAACGCTGCAGAGCATCTACCAGCCGCTCCTCCCCGAACTCCTCGCCGTCAGGATTGAACGACTCCGTCACGCCATCGGTATACAGCGCAAGAATGTCCCCCGGCGAAAGCTGGCACTCCACCGTCGTCGGGCACTCCCAGTCCTTGAACAGCCCCAGAACCGTGCCCGTCGACTGCAGCCGCTCCAACAAGCCATCGCCATGCAGCAGCAGCGCCGACAGATGCCCGCAATTTGCGTAGCGCAGCCGCCGCGCCATGCCGTCGTACTCGGCGAAGATGACCGTGGCATAGGCGCTGTCCACCGTGTTCTCGTAAAAGAGCTGGTTCACGCATTGCAGAAACGCGTGCGGTTCATCGCGGGCCATGCTGAACTGGCTGCGCAGGTTGGCCTGGAGATTCGCCATCAGGAGCGCCGCCGCAATGCCTTTGCCGGAAATATCTCCGATCAGCAGCCCCAGCCGCTCCGGCCCCAGCGTCAGAAAATCGTAGTAGTCACCGCCCACATGCCGCGCCTGAATGCACACGCCCGCATAGTCGAGCGTCTTCACGGCAGGAAGGATCTGCGGAAACAGCCTCGCCTGCACTTGTTTCGCGATCTCCATCTCCTGCGCGGCGCGCCGCTCGGCCTCCAGCTTCTCTTCGACAGCACGGCGCTGCGATTCGATCTCGCGGCTCATCTCGTCCGACGCGATCAGCTCAAACTCGTTCCCGTCCACGTCCACAAACTTGGCAAATGCTCCACCCCACAGCGTCTTCTGCGGAGGAGATTCGAAACGCACGCCCCGGCTGTGCCACAGCTCGTACGTCGCGTTCATGTCTTCGGAGATAAATCCGATATGCGTATTCCGCCCGATGAGCTTGTGGTTCTCCGAACCGCGCTTAGGTGAGGTCAGAGCGAGAATCGTGCTCCCATCCGGAGGCGCAATCGCAACCCAGCGGCCAAAGTCGAAAAGGCCATCAACGACCACTTTGAATCCGAGTTGGTCGACATAAAATTTCAGGCTGTGATCAAGGTCACGAACAAAGACATTCGACTTGAAGATCCGAAGATAGGTGCTCGGCCGGCTCAGCGCAGTTGAACCCAATGTGGAGCCCACCTTCTTCTGCACCGGGGAGTCGTCAATCACTGGACCGCTTTCCGGACTCAAATCGACCTCCATCAAGACCGACGAAGTTTTCCGCCAGATGAGACGGCCTCTATTGTCCACTTCCGCCAGTCTATCGGTAAAGTGGCTTTGAATCCGCCATTCAAGCCTTATTGAGGACCGGTCCTGGCCATCGACTCGGCTCTTGTCCGCTCTTCACCGTCTCCACCTTGTTAACGATCCTTCTGCACCTTCCCGGGCATATCATGTGCAGACGACATGCGCTCCCTATTGTTGGCCTGGGCGTGAATTGGAGGTAACATAGCTCGCATTTAGAACACCGCAAAAAACCTGACTGAATATGTTCGATTTTGGAGGAACCAGTCATGAAACGATTTCTGTTGGTCACCACGCTGTGTTGTATTGCTTCTGCGGTAGTCGCATTTGAACAAATGGCAACCACTTCACTCCGCGGCATCATTAGGGATCCCAGCGGAGCGCTGGTTCCGGGCGCATCCGTTACCCTCTCGGACCCGGCTACAGGAACTACCTACCACGCTGTCTCCGACGCTGCCGGTTTCTACATCTTTCCATCCGTCGAGCCGGCGCACTATGGCATCACGTTAGCTGCCAAGGGTTTCGCAGTGGAGGACAGCGCGATCACGCTCTTGGTGAGCCAGCCGGTCACACTGAACTTTGCGCTCACCGTCAGCCGCGCCACGGTGACGGTGACGGTCAACTCGGCGGCCGCGGCGCTGAATCAGACGGATGCGACCGAAGGAAACGCCGTCGGCAACACTGTGATTGAGTCGCTGCCAATGGACGAGCGCAATCCCATCTCGCTGCTCAGCCTTCAGCCCGGGGTTCTTTATCTCGGGCAGAATCCGACGACCGCCGACAGCCGGCAGGGAGCCGTGTCCGGCGGACGCTCGGACCAGGGCAACATAACCCTCGACGGACTGGACGATAACGACCAGGTGTTTGGCTACGCCTTCACTGGCGTCCTGCGTTCCACGCTCGATTCCACCGAAGAGTTCCGCGTCGTTACCTCGAACGGCACCGCCGAAGCGGGCCGCTCTTCGGGCGCTCAGATCAACCTGATCACGAAGAGCGGGACCAACAGCTACCACGGCGCGCTCTACGAGTACTACCGCCCCAACAACGTCGTGGCCAACAATTACTTCAACAAGTACAGTCAGTTGTCGAGCGGCGTGGCCAACGACCCTGAGTTTTATCTGGTCAATACCTTTGGGGGCGACATCGGTGGCCCGATCAAGAAAGACAAGCTGTTCTACTTCTTCAACTACGAGGGCCAACGCGTAGGCACACATCAGGTAGTGGGAGCCACATTGCCCACGGCCACATTTATGGCTGGTGAGCTGACATACCAGGACACTAACGGCAACAAGGATACGTTGTCTGCCAGCCAGGTTGCGGCTATGGATGCACCCTGTCTGGACAATACCTTTAACGGCCAGCCGGTTTGCCCCAATGGACCGGGCGCCAATGCCAACATTCTGAGCTATTACTCCAACGTGCCCGTCGCCACCGGCAACGCCCTGGGCGATGGTGGTTACAACAGCGGCTCTTACTTCTTTACTTCGCCGGCGCCGTCTACTCTCAACACGAGCATCCTGAAGATCGACTACGTCATGAACAACAAAAATCGCTTCTTCATTCGTGGAAACCTGCAGAAAGACACTAATTCGGGACCGGAAAACCTTCCCGGGCAGCCGGCGAGCACGTACTACGATGACAACGCCAAGGGCCTCGCTGCCGGATACACGTGGATGCCTGCCAACACGATTGTCAATGACCTGCGCTATGCCTATGTCCGCCAGGGTTACCAGACCAGTGGCACCGGCACGGGCAATTACGTAAACGTCTACGGCTTTACCCAACCTACCGAAATCTGCAACTGCGACACGCTTCGCCACGTTCCGCTCAACGAAATTACCGACACCCTGAACTGGACCAAGGGGTCGCACACCATTTCCGTTGGCGGCAATTGGCGCATGATCACCAACTACTTCGGCACCAACTCCAACTCCTTCAACGGCGCCTCAACCAACCCCCTTTACGCAAACACAAACGATCTGCCTTATCCCGCCAACATCTCTACCCAGTTCTCGGGTTCCTGGCCGGCGGCCTGGGGGAACCTTATGGGCGTCATCCCCGAGCTCACGAACGTTTACAACTACAAGATCACTTCCCCTACCACAGGTACGGCACTCCCCAACGGCGCCTTCGTTCTCAGGAACTACCGCGTCAACGAGTTCGAATACTTCCTGCAGGACACGTGGCATGCACGAAGCAATCTCAACGTGATCTTCGGGATGCGCCAGACCATCCTGCAGACGCCTTACGAAACCAATGGCCAGCAGGTTTCGCCCACCATCAGTATGAACGCCTGGTACAAGGAGCGTCAGGCCGCCGCTCTGAGAGGCCAGATTTACGAACCGACGATTTCGTTGGCGCCTTCCGGCAAAGCCAACAATATGCCGGGGTATTGGCCCAAACAGAAAGACAATATTGCTCCGCGCATCGGAGTGGCTTTCTCGCCTGACCCAATGACTTCGATTCGCGCCAGCTTCGGCATCTATTTCGACCACTATGGCGAGGCGCTCGTCAACGACTTCGATGAGTTTGGCTCCGCCGGCCTGGCCACCGCGATTACCAACCCCGCGGATGTGCTGGGCTTCGAGAGCGCTCCCCGCTTCACTGGCGTCAACAACCTTCCCACTTTCCCCGCGTCCATATTCCCTCCGGCTTCGCCCACGCAGACCTTCCCTTACACACCGCCCACGCAAGGTTTTCAGATTTACTGGGGCATCGACAATGTCATGAAGACCCCCTACGCCGAGGGATTCAACTTGTCCTTTCAGCACCAGTTTTCCGGTGGGTGGGTCTTTGAGCAGGCCTATGTCGGCCGGTTAGGACGCCATCTGCTCCAGCAGCTTGATCTTGCCGAGCCGGTTGACTACGTGGATCCCAATGGCGGCGGCGACTATTACGGCGCGGCCAGAATTCTCTCCAAAGAGGTTGACGCCGCTCCGTTCGGCACCTTCAACGGCAGCACTCAGAAGGTCAACAACAATATCGCGCCCATCCCATACTTTGAGCATGTCTTTCCGTACATGAAGAACACTGACTATGCAGGCGAAAACGCGACGCAGGCGATCTTCAATAACGTGTGGGCTGGCACACGCTATTACGGAGGCGAAACCCTGGCTTTGGCCCTCCTGGACCACTACGGCATCTTCCCCGGCAGCCCCAATTCCGGCGGCCCTTGCGTCCCAGCTTGTGCTACCTTCTGGACCGACCAATTCTCCTCCCTGTATGCCCTGGCCACCATCGGCAACAGCTCCTACAACGCGCTGCAGTTCACTCTCCGGCATCCGTCTTCCCACGGTTTGACGCTGGATTTCGGCTACACTTTCGCCAAATCGCTGGACTTGGAATCTGAAACCGAGCGTGGCGATGTCTTTACCAATGCGGACAACGGCTACGTGGATTTCGGCATTCAGAACACATGGAACCCCAAGCTCAACAAAGCCGTCTCAGACTTTGATACCCACAGCATGTTTACCGCCGACTGGATCTACGTTCTACCTATTGGCCGCGGCAAAGCTGTATTGGGCAATTCCAACCGTTTAACCGACGCTCTCATCGGCGGATGGCAGTGGGCCGGCCTGGCCCGCGTAACCAGCGGACTGCCATTCACGCTGCTGTCGCAAGGCTATCCGACCAACTATGAAAATCCCGGCTGGGGCGTTGCGCTCCAACCGATCAATATGAAGAAGACATTTGTCGGCGGCGTGCCCTACGTGATGGATCAGACGACCGCCGGCAACATCAACAGCGGCGTCTATACTGACAACGGTCCCATCCGGTTCCCCTATGCCGGGGAAGCTGGCGAGCGCAATTTTTTTCGTGGGGACGGCTTCTTCGACATTGATTCCTCGGTCACCAAATCCTGGAACCTGGCCGATAAAGCCACACTCAAATTTGCCGCGGAGGTCTATAACATCACCAACTCCAACCGCTTTGACGTCAGTCCTGCGGGGCTGAACGCCCAATTGACCTTTGCCAATCTTGGCGCCTACAGCTCTACCCTTACCACCTACCGCCGGTTGCAATTTGGGCTGCGCCTGGACTTCTGAGAGTTCATGATGCCGGCAGATCGAAAGGCCGAGGCGCTCGCTCCGGCCTTTTTGTCCCTGACAATCTGAACAAGCATATAGATTTCAAGCGGGAACTGCCTAAGTTCGCGGAGGGCAATAAAGTGACGAAGTGTGTGCGACGCCCGGAGCACAATTGATTAATAGAGAAGATACTGCTTTCGCTTCTGCATGAAACGTTGCAGCGCCTGCTGCCAGTCCTCATCGATACGCTGAGGGTCCCGGCCTGATTCAAGGTCGTGGAGCACCTCGCGATTTGCAAGAAGGGTCGCAATTTTGTCGAGATGATATTGATCGGGATAGAGCTTGTGAAGCACTGTGGCAATTTCCAATCCAAGCTCGGGAGTATCAAGCACGTTCCGATTGGTGACGATCAGCTCGATTCCGTGACAAAGCTGCTTCGCGTAGGGATAAGGCTCTGCCGGAGTGAAGTTTACGGGGACGAAGCGAATGCCTGGCAGGAATCGCGCATTGAGTGCATGCGCAAGCACGCGGCCGTCGATCCACGGTGCTCCAACATACTCGAATGGAGTATCTGTGCCGCGCCCCACGGAGACATTTGTTGTCTCTATGAGCCCCACGCCCGGATAGAGAATCGCTTCTGCGAGGCTTCGCAGGTTGGGCGATGGATTAACCCAGGTGAGGCTGGTTGCGTCGAACCAGTCACCGCGCTGCCAGCCTTGCATAGCCACAAAAGTAAGTGGCGCGTGAAGGGCGTATTCCCCGTTCAGATAGCGCGCAAGTTCTCCGAGAGTCAAACCGTGACGGACGGGGATCGGCGCGACATCGACGTAGCTGTCAGCGTTGGCGTCAGAGACTGATCCTTGTACGAAAGAACCTCCGAGAGGATTTGGGCGATCGAGGATGACAACTTCGGTACCGGTTTGACCGGCAGCCTCAAGCAGGTAACGTAAAGCGGATTCATAAGTGTAGAAGCGAACGCCCGCATCCTGAAGATCGACGAGAACGGCATCGAGGCCGCGAAGCGTGTCGAGAGACGGATGACGCTGATCTCTATCGCCGCCGTAGAGGCTGATGACGGACAATCCGGTGCCGGGGTCGGCGGAATTGGCGATGTTTGTTTGATCGAGGACTCCGCTGATGCCGTGTTCGGGTGAGAAGAGCAGCTTGAGTTGGAGGCCTGGCACTGCCTGCACAGCATCCTTCACTAGGACATCAATGGTGCGTCTGCCTTGTGCATCGAGGCCGGTCTGATTAGTGAGAAGACCGATGTTTAGCGTGCCCCGATGCTTTGAAGCAAGCTGAGCAAGTTCGGCAAAGTGATCGGATTCGAGCACATCGATGCCGGTGAGGACCGACCCGTTGCGATCCTGCCAGCGCCGCTTGCCCGAGAGCGATTCGTTGTAGCCGGTGATCTGGGTGATCAGCTTGTCGTGATCTGTCTGTATGTCCAGCGCAATCGCTACGGCGGTGGCTACCGCAGAGCGCACCGAGGTGATGTTCGTAGGCCCATTGGGGTGAACGGCGTTGGACATCATCACGATATACGTGTCGTTAGCCGGATCAATCCAGACCGACGTGCCGGTGAAGCCGGTGTGACCGAATGAGCCCACGGGAAAAAGTTCGCCGCGATTGCTCGAGTACGGGGAATCGATGTCCCATCCCAGGGCGCGAAGTGAAGTGCCCGTGGCGGGCTGGCCAGGCACGATCGTCTTTTGCAGCGTGAGGCGTTGCAGCGGGAAGAAGCTCGGGCGTCCGGCCAGTCGGTCGAGAAGATTTTGGGCGAAGATGGCGACATCACCGGCAGAGCTGAAGAGGCCCGCGTGGCCGGCGACACCTCCCATGCGCCGCGCGGTTGGATCATGAACGACGGCGCGCAGCATCACACCGTTGTCGAATTGCGTGGGGGCGACGCGGTCGCGCCACGACTCCGGTGGAAGAAAGCGCGTGTCCTTCAAACCGAGCGGTTTAGCTATGTATTGCGCTTCGTACTGATCGAGGGTGAGACCCGAGAGCTTTTCAACCAGGGCGCCGAGGATCATGAAGTTGATATCGCTGTAACGAAACTCCACGCCGGGAGGAGTAATCGGGGTGCAGGAGAAAGCGCGGCGCAAGCCTTCCTCTTTGCCGGTCCATGGATCGGTCAACGACAGATCCGGTGGAAGACCGGAGTAGTGCGTAAGCAGTTGGCGGATCGTGATGTCTTCTTTGCCGTTGACTCCGAATTCCGGCAGATACTTTGCGACCGGATCGTTCAGCAGAAAGCGGCCCTGCTCGTAGAGTTGCATCACGGCGGTAGTCGTAGCCAGTACCTTGGTCAACGAGGCAACGTCGAAAACCGTATCTTGCGACATCGTCTCGTGTTGCGGAACGAGTGAGCGTTCTCCATATGCTTTGCGAAAGACGACGTGGCCATGATGGCCGACGATAACGACGGCTCCGGGAAATTTCTTCGCGGAAATGGCATCGGTCACAATGCGGTCGACGGAGCTGAAGTCCGCTTTCTGCTTTGCTTCAGAGTGGGCAGAGGGAGCGACCAGGACAAGCAAGAGTGAAGCGAAAGGTCTTATGAGTCGACCGCAACGAATCATGAGATTAGTGACTCCGGATTAATGGGCGCGGGGAGGGTTCTTTCCAGGGAGGAACTTGCTTGCTGTCCAGCCCAGTGCAAAGGTGAATAAGGAGCCAATAAGCACGAACCATGTCCACGCGATTTTCGGCAGGACGATTTGTGCAGCGCCAACAGAGATGGGGATCGATCGCGGCTGCCTCCACAGGACAAGATTAATCGCCAGGCCGCCGATCATGCCGACGATTGCTCCCGTTTCTGTTGCATCCTTGCTCAGGGTGCCCATGAGAAAGACACCGAGGAGGGCTCCATAAGCGACAGATGCGATGGAAAGGCCGACCTCGACGACATGGCCTCCGCCGCGCGAGATCCACGCAAGAATAAAAAGCAGCATTGTCCAGAAGACTGTCATTACCTGCGAGCCGATCACACGCTGTTTTTCGGAGGCAGTGGGCTTCCATTGCAGATACAAGTCCACCATGCTGCTCGAGCTGAGCGAATTCACTGCGGCGCTCAGGTTTGACATGGCGGCGGCAAGAATCGCTGCAATCAACAGACCTGCCAGGCCTCGCGGTAAGTGGTCGACGATGAAGGTGGGGAAAATGCGATCCGCATTCGAAGGAACCGGACCAGCAGCGGCGCGGCCGTAGAAGAGATAGAGCCCCGTACCAATCGCAAGAAAAAGGGCAAACTGCACCAGGATGACGACTCCACTACTAAGCAGCGCGGTACGCGATTCGCGAAGATTTCGTGCCGCTAGCAAGCGTTGAACCATCAGTTGATCTGTGCCGTGGCTGGCCATGGTCAGAAAGCAACCACCGGCCACTCCGGCCCAGAAGGTGTAGGTCGTCGAAAGACTGAACGCAAAATGAAAGATGGTTGTCTTGCCCGTGCTACTCGCTGCGGCGTGAATGGCGCTCCATCCACCGGGCATCAGGTGGCCAAGCGTAAGAACCGCGACAATGGTTCCGACGAGATAGAGGATCATCTGCACCACGTCGGTCCAGATGACGGCGGTCATGCCTCCTTCCAGCGTATAGACCAGCGTGAGTACACAAATGATTGCGATGGAGATGATGTCAGGAGTTCCGATGGCTATGCCGACGATGATTGCCACGGCAAAGACCCGCACGCCTTCCGCCGCGGCGCGCAGGAACAGGAAGAGGAAAGCGGTCAGCTTGTGCAGGCGCGGGCCGAATCGCTGGCCGATGAGCTGATATGCGGTAAGCAATTCGCCGCGAAAGTAGCGAGGCAGGAACAAAATACAAACGACGATGCGCCCGAGGAGATAGCCGAAGACGATCTGGAGAAATCCCCAGTCGCCGGTGAATGCGACACCCGGCACACTGATGATGGTGAGCGCGCTGGTTTCTGCCGCAACGATGGAGAGTGCGATCGCCCACCAGGGAACTCGCCGATCGGCAAGAAAGTAAGTCTTAAGAGAGCGGTCGCGGTGGCGGAAGCGAAGACCGAAGATGGTGACGCCCACCAGGTAGAGCGCAACCAGAATCAGATCCGGAGTGCTTAGCCGAGGCGCAAGAAATGCCAGCACCGTATTGCCTGGAGTGACCGTCAGCAACGACTATTTCCCCTGATTTGTCTGTGGAACCGGAATGCCCATTTCTTCCGGCGACGGAAGCTTGTGTTGCGCACGCCAGGTGGCCTGAGCTGCACGAAAACGCGTACTGCGCTGAACCCAAAGCTGCGTCGCCATATCGTATCGGACGAGCACATTTTGCAGCCAGTATGGGCGATTCTCTCGCATCCAGAGGTCAGAATACTTCAGGCGCGCATAGCTATATCCGTCGCGGAGATCCTCACAGAGACCGTTAGCGCCGGCGACGGTGTGAAAGGCGCCATAAATGCGCTGGGCGCTGTCCTTGTCGCCTTGCCAGCCATACATCTGGTTGTAAAGACTCGCGATCAGATCCGCTGTTTCAAACTTCTGCCCGATGAAATCAAGCCGCCGGGCGCCGAGTTCCAGCGCGTCAAGGGCGTCGGCTTCGCGCAATGGGCCCGCGGCCCGGGCCTGCGCGAGCAGCGTAATCGCGCGCTCCGCGTGCATTCGCATGTCATGAACCACTGGCCGCAACTTGGCAGCCATGGTTTGTCCTTCCGGGCTCCACGGATCGGCCCAATAGAGAGAATCCGTTGATCCGCCTATCTCCGCCTGATCGAGCATCTGGTAAATCGCGATCAGTTCGCGCTGCGCTTGATTTATGTTGCCGCTAGAGTCGCCATGAAAGAGCTTCCCGTATGCGTCCTGAAACTTGGCCAGGTCGCTGCTGCCCGGCTGCCACGAGGCGGCGGCGCCAAAAAGCACGCCGTACCAGTCCGCTAGAAAAAGTCCCTCGCCGTCGTCGTTCCAGATGGTGTTGAGCATGCCCGTGCTGTGCTGCGACTGACCGTCGCGCACGAATCCCTGGATGTTGCGAAGAGCGTAGTCGTTATCGGGGTAGACGCGGTTCCAGTTGTTCACCCCCGGAGCGACCCAGGTTTCCATGCCGGCATCGGAGTAAGGTTTGAGCCATCGCAGAAAGCCGTTCTCTTCTGGAGAGTAAGTCCACGCGACCGCGATCATATCCTTGGGCAAGCGGGTAACCTCCGCAGGATCATTCATCGCGATATCGCCCCAGAAGAGCAGCCGACGATTCAAGGGAGCCAGCTTGCCGTGAATCTGGAGCAGGAAGTCGATGTAGACAGGACCCAGACCCTGCGCGTCTACCGCAGCGCGCGTCTGCCCTTTGCCAAGATCGGCTGTTTCGTCCGCGCCAATGTGCAGGAAAGGTCCCGGGAAAATGGCTGCAATGTCCTTGAACCATTGATCGATGAGATCGAGCGAACCCGGCCGGCCCGGCGCAAGGACATTTCCCATCGGCGTCTCGGCGAGCGGCGCGTACTGCTCATATTTAAGGACGTGATGTAGATGGCCAAATGCTTCCTGTTCGGGGACGACGATCACGTGATAGCGCTGCGCGTAGGCGACGAGCTCGCGCGCTTCCGCCGGAGTCATACTTCCGCCATCCAGCCCTGGCACAGGATTGGAAGGATACTGCAGCGTGTTCTCGAAATACGGTGAATAGACGTTGAGTTTGTACGCTGCCAGTGTTCGGATCTGCCGTTTCTGAAACTCGAGAGTAGGAAACGGGCCGCGAGAGAGATCGTCCGAAATTCCGCGGTAGCGCATCGCCGGCCAGTCTTTGATCGTCGCAATCTGTAGTGTGGCGTCCGTTCCTTTTCCCGCGAATAATTGCTTGACGGTCTGCACTCCGTAGAAAACGCCCGCGGCGGTATCGGCGACAACTGCCAATCCCTTCTCCACCGGCACGATCGCATATCCTTCATCGCGCATCTCGGGGCCAATCTCGACATGCGCCTTCGCGAGAAGTTGCTGCGCGCGATGATTCGAGGAACGAAGCAGTTCGATTGCGGCGGCGGGATGGCCGTGCTGTATCGAAACATTAAGCTGTTGCAGCCAGCCGGAGAGATCTTCCGCAGCAAAACGATCGTCAGGATCGTTATCGCTAACAACGGCTACGCCGCGGCTGAGTGAAACACTTCCATGTGCGGCATACTCCCGAGGGGATGGTAGCAACTGGGGTGTACTGGCTTGCTGTGCGGATAGAGCGCCGCAACAGCCAATCCACAGCAGCCCGGCGGTGACGTAGTAGAGATATCTTGTGGTTTTTGCGCTCACCCATTGACTGTAAACCAAGCTTCAGTACAGTCCGGATCGCAGTCATGCAGAAACTCGTTTACAGGCTTAATCGTCGGCTATCGTAGCATGGCGCTCGTGGTACGCGAGTGACAATCATTCATCAGCGTGTTCTCCCGGTCTGCCGCCTGACTGTGAACGAAGAAACATAGGACGTTCCACGAGCGAAAACTGGGTGTTGTAGGTCCATGTCCATAACGCGCGTCAAACGGGCCGGATAGGACGGGCAGCCTGCACCAACGGGAGTCAGATGCGCGTATCGTCCGGCCGCCGCGCCACATGGTATTACGATCGTGTTAGTCTCGATTCAATTTTATGTTTGTCAAGTCCGCAAACCCGCACTATTGTTGTTCCTATCAATGTCGGCTCGCATGAGCCTCTGCCGCCAGTTCTTTCGGCGGCCCGATTTTTACTCTCAAATGTTTCGCATCTCACCTGACCATCGATGAGAAATTAAAAAAATGTAGTAAAGCAGTGCTCGTAAGCGCGGCGTTCGGTTAACTTCCGGGCTATAGATCTGCAAACTACAACATCCGACGGCTGCGGCGCTAAATGCACGCAGGCGCCGGGCGCTTATTTTATTCGTGACGAGGCTTCAAATGAAATCGAATAGACGACTGCTGCCGGTATTGCCGGCTATGCTCGCCCTCCTGTTTTTGATGTCCATTCCGACGCTGGCGCAGACCTTCCGCGGCAGCATTAACGGCACCATCACCGATCCTGCGGGGGCGGTCGTTTCTAGTGCCAAGGTAACGGCCACTGATGTGGCCACGAGGGTGGCCCGCGATACGGTTTCGTCCGGCGCGGGCGAGTTCTCGTTTAGCGATCTCCCGCTGAGCACCTACACGATCAAGGTGGAGGCCGCTGGCTTCCAAGCCATCGAGGTCAATGGCGTGCAAGTGCTTGCAGGCAAGATCTATACCCTCCCGGTCAAGCTGACCGTTGCCCAGCAAGCCTCCACCGTCGAAGTTTCCGCCGAAGCTGTTTCGCTCGACACCACCACCGTCACGCAGACCACCACCCTCGATTCGAAGGCTTTGCAGGATGTGCCGCTCAACGGCCGCGACTTCACACAGCTTCTCGGCACCTCGGCGGCCTTCGCCGGCTACAACAACTCTGGTTCCGTCAACGGTACACGTGGCAACCAGATTAACTACACCATCGATGGCACGGACAACAACGATCTTTACCTGAACGTGGACGCCGTCAATCAGGGCGGTATCAGCGGCATCGCCGGCGTCATCTACCCCATTGACGCGTTGGACGAGTATTCGCTGCAGACGACGGGCAACAGCGAGGCCGGCCGCAGCCCGGGCGGCAACCTGAACATCACCACCAAGTCCGGCACCAATCACTTCCACGGCTCCGCTTATTACTTCAACCGGAATCAGGCGCTGGCTGTAACCTCGCCCTTTGTGACACCCGGGACTCAGGAGCAGCCGCTGAGCAACCAGAACTGGGGCGGTTCACTCGGCGGCCCCATCTGGCGTGACCATACCTTCTTCTTCCTTACCTACGAGCAGCAGAAGTTCGTCATCGGAGAGCCCAATACCGTCACCGAGCCTTCGCCGGCTTATCAAACACTGGCGCTCGCGGAACTGAGCAAATACAATGTCCAGCCCAGTCAGGTCTCGCAGAATGTCCTGAGCACGCTGTGGGATCCGAGCCAGATTGCCAACCTCCCCGCTCAACCCGGCAACTACTCCAGCACCGCACCGCAAAGCGGCTACAGCCATAACATCGTCGCCAAGATAGACCACAACTTCAACGAAAAGAGCCACCTGTCTGTGCGCTGGTATTTCGGCCAGGGCTATGCCGTAGCTCCTTCATGCATATTTGTGTGCTCCTACCTTCCGGAGTATTTCCAGACCGTTCCCTCGCATATCCAGAACTACGATGCGGTCTGGAATTACAGCCTGCGCTCCAATATGGTGAACCAGGTTGCAGCCGGCGTCAGCTACTTCACGCAGTCCTTTGCCGATGCGAACCACGGCCAGAATCCCCTGACACTGGCCGGTCTCAACACCGGCGCCAGCCTCTCCGGCTCTCCCCAAATGGCCATCAACGGTTTCGACTCGATCGGCGTCACGCCCACTTCGGGCCGCAACGACATCACTGGCCAAATCTCGGACACAGTCTCCTGGGCCGTTGGCAGGCACCAGATGCGCTTCGGTCTTGAGTATCGCCGCGCTTACATCGACCTCTACTACAACTGGGGTGCCCGTGGCGCCTTCAACTTCGGCACCGGCGGGGTACTCGGGCCCTGGGCAAACGATACCTCGGTCACAGACTCCAACGTGCTGAACCTGGCCGACTTCATGGCCGGCTACTCTTTCCAGTCAACCATTACACTCGGCACCCAGGAGCGCTTCATCTACGCTCACACAGGAGCCGCGTTTGCAGAGGACTCCTGGCAGATCACGCCCAAACTGAACATCAACCTTGGCCTGCGTTATGACTACCAGCAACCCTTCTACACCAACCCCCCGAACCTCTCCATCTTCGACCCAACTAGCTCCCCTGGTCTGGTGGTAGCCAGCGGGGGCTCAGGAACGCCGAAGTACATCTACAACAACAACGGCCTCAATTTCTCGCCCCGCTTAGGGCTTGCTTACCAGCTGCGCAGCGGCACGGTTATCCGCGCCAACTATGGCATCTACTTCGACCAGCCCGCCGGCCAGGCCTTCTTTGGCAATATCGGCATCCCCAACGGCGGCGCCGGCGGCGTTAACAATAACCCCGTCGGCAGCGAACCCAACGAGTCCATTGTTCTCAATGCGGCCAACCCTCCGCAACCAATCTGGACGTATAACCAGCCGACGCCGATCTTCACACCCAGCCAGGGTCTGCCCACAGGCAACAATGTGGTCTCCATCTACTCGGTCAGCCGCAACTTCAAGACGCCTTACGCCCAGCTCTTCGGTCTGAACGTCGAGCAGAGCCTGGGCAAAGCGTGGCAGTTAAATGTCGGCTACGTGGGCTCAGTCAGCCGCCACAACCTCGTCCTGCAGGACATCAATCAGGCAGCACTGGGCAGCCAGTACGCCGCTGTGCCCTACAACTCAACCACCTGCGCGCCAGCGTTCAGTGGAGCAACAGCGAGTGCTCCCGGAAACAACCTGCAGTGCTCACGTCCCTACTTCAGCCAGTTTCCCAACTTCGGCATCATCAACCAGATCGACTCCGCCGCCTCCGCCAGTTACAACGCACTGCAGATAACTCTGCGCAGCAGTTCGTGGCATGGGTTTACCAGCCAATTTGCCTATGCCTACAGCCACAATCTGGACGACTCCAGCGTTTTTAACACTATTCCGCAGAACTCGATGAATCTGGCCGGGGACTGGGGCAACGCGAACGCTGACATCCGAAACCACTTCGCCGCATATCTGAACTACGCGATTCCTGCCCTCGACCGCGGACCAAGGGCTCTAACGCATGGTTGGGAGGTTAACGGTATCCTTAAGTTCCAGAACGGCGAGCCGGTCAACGTCCTGACCGGGCAGAATAACAGCGGAACGGGCGAGAACGAGGACCGTGCCAGCATCACCGGCCCGGCGCTCAACAGCAACCGCTCCGTACAGCAGCACTCCTTTGCGCAGTACCTCAACCAAAACAGCTTCACCGTGCCGGCGAATGGCACCTACGGCAATCTGGGCCGGAATCAGGTCATCGGACCCGGCTTCGGGGACGTCGATTTATCGCTGGTTAAGAACTTGCCCCTCTACAAGGAACTCGTTCGCGCGCAATTCCGCGTGGAGATGTTCAACGTCTTCAACCGCACCAATCTCGCGCAGCCGCTGAATAACCTTGGCTACGGTTCCTCATTTGGCTGGAGCACGTCGACAATTGGCGTCTCCTACGGCGCGCCCGGCATCGGCTCCGGCGAACCGTACAATACTCAGCTCGCTCTGAAGATTCTTTTTTAAGAAGACTTCAGCCACGCCCAGGAGCCGGCCAACTTCGGCCGGCTCGCTTTTTGTAAGAACCGGAAGGGCAACTGGAGCCATTCCAAACAACGCTCCGCTTACCAGCGAGTTCCGGTGCTTGGCAGTCTCGAAGATTGTTTTGAGTTTCGCTTCCGCTTGAGAAGGGTCGCATAGGTTTCCCTGAGTTAGGAAGCCGCGGGGTCATGCTGGATGGATTGCTGGCTTTCGGAAGTATGAGCCACGCGATTGCAGCGCTTGCTAACGATAGGCCGGCGCAGATCAACATTACGATGCGGAATCCAAATACGAACGCTTGTCGAATCGAATTGTTGATGACGGCTTTTGTATCCGGATCAAGATTGGCGGGCGCCTGTAGACCGGCCAGCCTGGACTCATGAGTCCGAAGTTCCTGGAGCACCCACGGCGGCAGCGGGAGGTGATCCAATGTGCGATCGAGCCGTACGCGAAAGGCATAGACCATCACAATCCCCAGGATCGCGATGGCAAGAATTCCAGCGACACGGGCGATTGCGTTGTTGATTCCAGATGCTGTGCCGACGCGCTCCTGGTCCACTGAATTCATCACGACAGTCGTGAGAGGTGCTACGGTGACCGTCATCCCGAGCCCGAGGATGATCACAGCTGGAAAAAACATCATCCAGTAACCACGCGCGATGGTGGGCACGGCAAACAGGCCGAAGCCAAGCGCGGCAATGAGGGGGCCGACGATCAATGGGCTCCTCGCGCCATAGCGCGCAACAAGTCCCCCGGACCAACGCGAAAGAAGAAACATCAGAAGAATGAACGGGAGGATAGCTGCACCGGCTGAAGTTGAGGAGTATTCCTGAATTTGGATTAGGTTTAACGGAAACAGGAAGAAGAAAATTCCAATGGCTGCGTATAGGAACAAAGTGAGCAGATTTGCGCCACCAAAGCTAGGATTCTTAAAAAGAACGAGCGGGATCATTGGGAAAGTAGTGTGAACTTCAAGCGCGGCAAATCCAATGAGACAGCCAAAGCCAGCGATTAAGCTTCCGAAGACCAGAGGATTTCTCCAACCCATTTCGGTTGACTCGATGAAGCCAAAAACAACGCCGCCCAGTCCAAGAGTTGCTAGGAGCGCTCCTAACCAATCGACCCGACGTGCGACTGTACTCTTGGTTTCTGGGATTCGCCAAACCGAAATAGCGATCACAGCCGCTGCAAGGGGAGGATTGATGAAAAATACCCAACGCCAGGAAGCATGCTCAACGAGCCATCCACCCAAAACGGGGCCAACTGCCATGGTGATCGCAGTAAATCCAGACCAAGTGCCAATCGCCTGACCGCGACTTTTCTCATCGAAAGACACGCTGATAATCGCGAGGCTGCCCGGCACCAAAAGCGCAGCGCCCACACCCTGGATGCTTCGTGCGACGATCAACACAGGAATGCTCGGCGCAATGCCGCAAACGACGGAAGCAACGGTAAATACCGACACACCCGTCATAAAGATCAGGCGGCGGCCAAACAGGTCGCCGAGCGACCCGCCAACTAGAATCAACGCACCTAAAAAGAGCCCATAAGACTCCACTACCCATTGAACATCCACTAAGGTGGCGTGGAAGCTTGCTTGCAGTGACGGGAGAGCGATATTGATCGCAGTACTGTCGATGAATGCCATGCTGGAAGCAAGAATGGTTGCCGTGAGGATCCAGGGCTTGGCTGCTTCTCTGCATGGAACTTCGGCTCCCGTTAATTGACTTACGGCGTCGCAGGGTATCCTCATAGAAATTATGGATGCTATCCATACGTTTCAGGCTCTTAATAGATCACTGCCAGGAACTTGGTGCTCCGGCCGTGTTACCGCCTAACCGGAACTTTGCGGTTTAAGCAGGAACTTCCGTATCGCCGAAAAACGGGCATGGTCGCGCTACATGCTGTCGGAGCGAGAGGATTTGCTGAGGCGGTGCTGCTTCTGCTGGGGATTCCGGTGGCGATGAAGTGGGGGCAGACTCGTTGGATTTCGAGTGAAACCCGACCGGCGACTGTCAATGCGGCGGAAGGCTGACGGCGGAGGGTGTCAACCGTTCCGCCGAGGCTTGCTCAAGTCGCGTGGCTGCATCTACCATCTGATAGTTGATTTACACTTCTGTCGGCGATAACCGCAGGTAATGTGGCGAACAGGATGGCCTGTTAGCCTAAGGATCTGCGACACAAACGGTCCTTCCATCGAAAGCATGAAACGAAGATCTGCAGCAGGTCGCGCGCAATCGGAAAACCAGGGTCATATGCTGATCGAAGAACGGCGACAGCATATTTTGTCTCTGATCCATCGTCAGGGTAGAGCATTAGTCGGCGACCTTTCTCGCGCGTTGCACATTTCGCAAATCACCATCCGGAAAGACTTCGATTACTTGCAATCGAAGGGACTCATCCAGCGAACGCATGGGGGCGCCTTGCGGCTGCAGTCCGAAGCGTTGTTCGATCCTTCGTTGCAGGAGAAACAGAAGCAGCATTCCCGGGAGAAGCAACGGATCGCGGCTGCAGCAGCGGAGATGGTTCAGGAAGGCCAATGCGTGATGCTCGACTCCGGAACCACTACCAGTGCGATCGCTCAGGCCCTCAAACGATTTTCACACCTCACAATAATTACCAATGCGGTGAATATCGCTGCTGATCTGGCCGGAACGAGCTTTGAGGTCATACTCATCGGCGGCAGCCTGCGGAAGAATTCATTTTCTCTCGTTGGACCGTTGGCAGAAGATGTGCTGGAGGAAATGCACGCGGACATTCTTTTTCTTGGGGTCGATGGATTTGATTCTGAAATAGGATTGACTACGCCGAATTTTCTGGAGTCAAGGGTGAATCGCGCGATGGTGAAAGCCTCTCGGCAGGTTGTCGCGGTCTGCGACTCCACGAAGTTCAACCGCCGCAGTTTGTCCCGGATAGTTCCCGTATCCGCCATTCATTGCGTCATTACTGACACCGACTTGCCGCCGGCAATTGCGGAAGGACTGCGAAACCAGAATCTGGAAGTGATCCTGGTTTAGAGCTATCCAATATGAACTCGGCATTGTGGACCGACTTGGCCCGCTCTCCTCTTGATCACAAGCGAGGTCGATTCTTGCTCCTGCCCCTGTCACTGGTAAATCTCTACGTTTTGAACAACCCGGCTGATAGCGCCATTCGGGCTGGGGGAATCAGGTTTAAGACCGAAATGAACTGAGGTGAACAAGCCTAGTAGCTGTCCGAAGATCACGTCGAGAATGGGCCGGTAAAGATCGGGAACATCGAAGACTCGCTCCGGCGAGACGATGTAGTCGGCTCTTCCCTCCAGGGCAGAGATGCCTGTTGTCGCGACAGCGACGCAAGTCCGCACTAGGGATTTATCGCGAATCTCATTCAAGAGGTCGAGCTCATACTTGCGCTGCTGCTCCTGGCTGGAGACGAAACTGACGAATAGAGTGTGCTGATCGAGGGCAGACATAGGTCCGTGGCGAAGCGCGAGTGTGGATTCAGAGAACGCTTGCACATTGCCGGCTGTAAGCTCGAGCAGTTTCAATGCCGATTCCATTCCCGCGCCGGCAAGCAAGCCCGACCCCACAAAGCAGGCGCGAGCGTATCCCCCATCTGCAAGCTCGGCGGCAATGTCGGCGCTCCGGAGCATAAAACTTTCCCCGGCCTCCGAGAGCGCCCCGCAGATTGGCTCGTAGGCCTCAACAGACCACGCATGCGCCAGGATCTGACCGGCCAGCAGCATGTTCGAAAAAGAACTCGTCATTGCAAGGCCGCGGTCATTGGTAGCCTCATCGAGGACGATAGCCAGACCCTTCTTCTGGCCATCGACAGATCGCGTCATCCGGCCTGCCGCATTGCAGGAGACGACAATATGGCGCACGGCGGGACAATCTGCCAACGCACGTTCCAGCACAGCGACGGACTCAGGGCTGTCGCCTGAGCGCGAGAATGAGATCCACAGATACAATTGCTGCGGCAAAATGTAATCAGTGAATCCCATGAGCAGATCGGGGCTCGATACAGGGATCACCTCGCACTGCCATTGGCGGCGCAGAAGATGATGCAAGGAGTGACCGATATAGTCGGAGGTTCCCGCACCGATCAGAAAAACTATGGGACGCTTGCCCGGCTCGTCCCGCAAACCTGAAGAGTTGAGGAAGTCTCTTATCTCAGGAAGCCGTGAACGCAATCCATCGAAGGTTACCTGCCATGAAGCCGGTTGCTGCATAATTTCGCGCGGCGTGTGTACAAGACCCCGCTCACGCTTTTCGTGATCAGACAAGTCGAGCAGTGCCAGCAGTGGATTCACGCTTTGGGCTCCCTTCCCACGATGAATGGATGATTGAGACGTAATCGGAGGAACGCCTGACAGCAGGAGGCGAGGTCCGCTTTCCGAAAGCAATCGTAACAAAACGTAACCCGCAATCGCAAGGCGAAAATCGCGCGCGCTGCACTTGCAAATCCGAGCTGTTTCGGTGGCTCGTAGGTCCGCAATCACTCGCCCTTTACTGAATTTCCGGGATTTGTAAACGTCAGCTCGGGAAATTCGTAGCGGCTCAAGAACTCATTGCGGTACGCAGCATCACGGAATGCTTCAGTTCCCCCGGGCTTCTGAGTCGAGAGCCCGCCGGTTATGTTTCCCGCCGATGCGCAGGCATGCAGATCGGCTCCGCTGAGCCAAGCCGCCAGAAACCCTGCATTGAAGCTGTCCCCGGCGCCAATGGTATCCACCGGATCGAGGGGAACGGATGCGACCTGAAAGCGCTCTTTACCGTGCTGCACTGTTGCTCCGGCACTTCCATTCTTGAGCGCAATCAAGGGCACTCGCAAGGAAAGCACATCCAGAGCCTCGCCGACCGTGTCTCGTCTTGCGATCCGGCGTACCTCGTCCGCATTCGGCAGCAAAAGATCAACATACTGCAGCAGCTCATCGAGGACCCCATCCCAGCGATCTTCGGGATCGTCGTTGGTATCGAGTGAGATGGTCAATCCGCGCTGCTTCAGCTCACGAAAGATCGCGGGCAGATCGGGCTGAAGAGCCTTGTGCAGGAAGAGCGAGGAGAGATGAAAGTGCCGTGCAGAGGCGAGATAGTCGAGGTCAAGATCGGCACTTTCATCTCTCC